>WNFZ01000071.1_pt1 | contig 88456 bp, 80 predicted proteins | sample 5400081 | NCBI WGS metagenome assembly WNFZ01 (sample SAMN13153365, study PRJNA577476) | soil metagenome | isolation source: 80 cm soil or saprolite under grassland replicate 1 | place: USA:California | collected 2016-06-15
TCGGTCGAGTGTGCGTATCAGAACCTGCACGCGGCAGAGGTCTTCCTTGTTGATCTGTTATCACCGGACGAGGTGGACGCCGCCGTCAGCGGCGTTGTCGCGCGGACCAGGGCGATTCTGGACCGCGACGACCCGAGGTACGAGGACGTCGAAAAGCTTGCGGAGCTGCCACCAGGACCGGCCAAGAGTGTGTACGGCTGAAAAACGCGATGGCGGTGGCCTACGACGCGGCTGACCAGCTCCACGTGCGCGTGCGCGACTTCCGCAACGTCTTGTGGGTGACCTCGGTGCTTATCGTGATGCTGATGGTGCCCCTCCTGGTTTTCGTCGCCCAGCACCCCTCTGCGATGCCGTTCTGCTTTGAACCGTCGCGCGGCCAGCCCGACCGCCCGGACCGGCCCATCCGGAGGCGACATCGTAATCATCGCCCGCCTCGGTCTGCTTGGAGGCGCGCTCGCCGCTGCGTTCGCTATCCGCACTCTCCGCGGCACCTCCACCCCATACGACGTCCCCATCGCGCTCGCCGCGCTCAAGGTGCCATCTGGCGCGCTCACCGCAGTAGCGGGGCTGCTGCTCTTGCGCGGACAGTTCCTGCCCGGGCTGTCCGCCCTGGACACGCAACAGCAGATCCTCGCCTATGCGCTGGTGCTTGGTTACGCCCAGCAGCTCTTCACCCGCCTCATCGACCGGCGAGCCCAGTCGATTCTGGATGGCGTACCAAGCAAGGACTCAGAGGCGACGCAGCCCAGGCCTCTCCCACGCCGCCCCACACTCGACGGCGACCGGGGGCCGTCCGAGCCCCCGCCTTCGGCGACCGCTACAGCCGGAAACGGCGCCAGCCCGGCCATGGGTAAGCCGACGACGACGTCGCCGTAGCGATCCGCCGGCTCCGTGCCTGAGAATCTATGGCCCAGCTTCGCTCATGCACAATGCCGGTTCGTTCGGCGGGGCGATGCGTCCGCATGGTGGGAGCCATGGCGGCGGCCGCGCGGGCCAACGGGATCACCGCATGGCGGGCGCGAGAGCGGACACACACGGGCGCGAGAGCGGACACACAAGTGTGGCGGTGGCGGAGCTGTGGGCCTCCGAAGATCGGGTAGCACCGTGGGTCTCGGACATCGCCCGTGCGGGTCTTCGGGCCGGACGGGCACAGAACGGGGCGGCAGCCGCGGTGTGAGCAGTGCTCCTGCGGCTGCCGTGCCCACCACGGCCGGTGCGCCACACCATATTCGGGACGCAAGGCGCAACTCCACCGAAACTTCGCCAGTCGCTCTTGAGCGCGGCAGCCTTCTCGTTTAGGTTCCTACCGAGCCGAAGGAGGGGGTTCCAATGCGCAGGACCTTTGTTTGCGCCGCACTGATGGCACTCGCGTTGACGGCCGTGAGCGCGGGCCCGGCCGGCGCAGCCGGTAAGCGGGGCGGGCTATCCGGCATCCAGCATTTAGTGGTGATCTACGAGGAGAACCACAGCTTCGACAACCTCTACGGCCTATGGCCCGGGGTCGACGGGCTTGCCGCGCCGACGTCGGCTACGCCGAACCAGACCCAGGTCGACCAGGCGGGGGCGGCGTATACGTGCCTGAAACAGAACGATCCGCACCTCACCTCGCCGCCACTGTCCGCCACCTGCAGCGACCCACGTGGCTTTACCAGCGCGTTCGCAAACCAGGTCTTCCCGATCGACGACTACGTTCCGCTCAACCAGCCGACCAGGGACCTGGTGCACCGCTACTACCAGGAGAAGTACCAGATCGACGGCGGGAGGATGGACCGCTTCACCACCGGCAGCGACGCCATCGGCCTCACTCAGGGCTACTACAACACCACCAATTTGCCCGTCTACCAATACCTCACCGACGCGGGCGCACCGCCCTCGGTCGTGGCCGATCACTTCTTCCACGCCGCGTTGGGTGGGTCATACCTCAATCACATGTGGTTGGTGGCGGCGCAAACACCGGTGTTCGCCAATGCGGCCAACGACGGCTCCGGCAACGACCTGCACTCGGTCGTCGACGCCAACGGCATGCCCACCAGCTACCCGCTGTACATCTCGCCGCTGGGATCGGCGGCGAAGGACGCCGCCCTCACCGCATCCTGCGCCCCGCCCGCTGGTCGGCCGGCCACGCCGCCCGGGGTGGTATGCGGCGACTACGCGGTGAACACCATCCAGCCGCAGTCCCAGCCGTACTCACCCACCTCCATCCCGTCGCAGCGGCTGCCGATGCTGCACACACCCAACATCGGTGACGAACTCACTGCCGGGCCCGTGAGCTGGGCGTGGTATTCCGGCGGCTGGGACAACGCCGCCGGGATCACCACCGGGCCGGGGTGGACCAACGGCACCACCCCCGGTACCTGCGCTGACCCCAACCACAACCTGGCTGACACCTACCCCTTCTGCGCCGACAAGCTTTTCCAGTATCACCACCAGCCCTTCAACTACTACGCCAACTACGCCGAGGGCTCACCTGGCCGGGCGCACCTGCAGGACGAGGTGGACTTCCTCAACCAAGCCGCGGCCGGCAGCCTGCCCGCAGTGTCGATCGTCAAGCCCCTCGGCCCGGACAACGAGCATCCCGGCTACACCGACGTCGCCTCCGGCGACCGGCACCTGGTCGACCTCATCAAGGCGATCAAGGCAAGCCCCGACTGGGCCACCACGGCGATCGTGGTCACCTACGACGAGCACGGCGGGTTCTGGGACCACGTCCCGCCGCCGACCGCGGCCGGCGTCAGCGACCAATGGGGCCCGGGCGCGCGAGTCCCAACCGTGATCATCTCCCCACTGCTGACCAAGACCGGCGTAACCCACATCAGCTACGACACCACCACGATCCTGGCCACCATCGAACACCGCTGGGGCGTCGCCGCCCTCACCAGCCGAGACGCAGCCGTCGACGACTTCACGGCGCTGTTCGCTGGCCAACCAGGCCACTGAGCTGCCAACAAGACAACAGGCCACCGCGGAGGCCCGCGAGGAGAAACCCAGCCGTTCCCGTCCCTGACCAGCGCGGCCGCGCCGGGATTCCGCTTGCTCGCCGGACACCGACCAGATGGGGGGACGATGAGCGCCTTCCGGACCGGCATGCGGCCGTTTGCCCTCCGGAGACCAAGCGCGCGGCCGCCGCAGGCGGGCCGCGTGCCGTGAGGCACATCCGGCGGGACCTCATCGTGCTGGTAGCCAGCGTGGCGGCGTTCGCCGGTTGCGCGGTGATCGCGGCCGATGGGCGGGTCGGACCGGCCGAGCGCGCCGTGTTTCATGCCATCAACGGGCTGCCCGGCTGGCTGTACCGGCCGATGCTGGCTGCCCAGTACCTGGGAGTGCTGGCCATGCCGCTGGTGGTCGCCGTCGGCGCGCTGGCGTGGCGGCGCTGGCGCCTGGCCACCGCGCTCGTGCTGGTGGTGCCATTGAAGCTCCTCCTCGAGCGGGTCGCCAAGCAACTCGTGCAGCGGCAGCGGCCCGGGACGACGGTGCCCGATGCGATCCTGCGTGGGGTGCCGCATCACGGGCTGAGCTTCACCTCCGGCCACGCCATCATCACCTTCGCGATCGCCGGGCTGCTGGTGCTGGCGCTGCCGCGCCGCTGGGGGATCCTCGCGTTGGTGCTGGCCACCTGCAACGGGGTGGCGCGGGTGTATCTGGGGGCGCACAACCCGCTGGATGTGGTGGGCGGGGCGGCGATCGGCCTGGCGATCGCCGCCGTGCTGGACCTGATCCTGGACGTCGCCCGTGGCCGTAGGGGCAGCGCCCGCGGGCAGGCCGTCACGGCGCGAGAGGACCGGGCCACCTGAGGCCGGGTGGATCGCAGGGGCAAGGCCTTCCTGCCTGAACCGCAGCGATGCTCGCCGCACGGGCCGCCGGTCAGCTCCGCAGCGTCTTGTTCACGTACTCCTTGACCGTTTCGCGGGCCGCCGACGAGCCCCACATCCGGCGCACGAGGTCGTCGGTCGCGCGCTGCCGCGAGATATGCTCCAGCGCGGGGCCACGGATCTGCCTGCGAGTGTGCCGCAGCGGTTCGGCGGGCAGCGCAGCGAACTCGCCCGCGATCGCGACCGCCCGCTCAAGCACCGACGCCTCCGGCACGGCCTCGTCGATGAGACCAAGGCGCACGGCCTCGGCTGCGGGATATGTCCGGCCGAAGTAGGTGAACTCCTTGAGCCGCTGGGTGCCCACGGCGAAGCGCAAGATTTCCAGCGCGGTAACGGGGAACGGGACTCCAACGAGCAGTTCGGTGACGCCGATGCGCCCGTGGCCCGCGTTCATCACCCGGTGATCGCAGGCAGCCACGACGATGCAGCCGCCCGCGACTGCGTGCCCATTGACGGCCGCGATCACCGGCACCGAGCAGTTGAACACCGCAAGGAACGCCTCACTCAGCGTGGGCAGGAACTCCTCGAGGTAACCAACGCCGCCGTCGCGCAGGCGCAGCAAGTCGACCGCTCACAAACCGCCCGCCGGCCCAGGAGGCGACCCGGCTGCGCTATCACGCTTCGAAGGTTAGCGGTCTTCGACGGGCAGCATTTCCCGCTTGTCCGCCGCCGTCCGCACGTGCAGCTTGTGCGGCCACCAGAAGTGCCACCCGCGCAGTGCGGCGAGGGTTGGCACGATCTTGGTGGCCAGAATGTTCGCGGCCAGCAGCACGCCAAGGGCCACCGCGAGGCCGATCTCCTCAAGCAACTGGATCCCCGTGAGCAGCAAAGACGCGAACGTGCCCGCCAAGATGAGCCCGGCGGCCGATACCGCGGGGGCCCCGTGCCGGATGGCGATTCGCGCGGCTTCGCGGGCCGGCTCGCCGACGCTGAACTCCTCCCGCAGGCGCGACGCCATCAAGATGTTGTAGTCGGTGCCGATCGCCATTACGAACAGGTAAACGATGATCGGGATGGTGAAGTCCAGACCCTCGAAGCCGAAGCCCTTCAAGAACACGAGCACGATCGCGCCGAGGGTCGCCGCGTAGGTGATGACCACCCCGATGAGGAGGTAGACGGGCGCGGCGACCGCCCTGAGCAAGAGGCCGAGGATGACTCCCACGATGAGCAGCGCGAGCGGGAAGACGTGCTCCATGTCGCTCCGCAGGGCGGTGCGGACGTCCACAAGCTGCGACGTAGTGCCGCCCACAAGTACAGTCGCGCCCGGGACCGACCCGTGCGCGGCGGTGTCCACCGGCCCCGCCACGTTGTCGATCGCGGTGATCGAGTACGGGTCGTCCTTCAGCAGCGACTGGATCATGGCTGCCTTCTGATCCTTCGTGTACTGGGGAGCGAGAACGCTGGCGACACCGGTCGTCTTGGCGAGCTTCGCGGCCAGGTTTTTCACATCTGACTGCTTCAGCGGCGCCTGCGAGGTGACGAACACCTGTGTCGGTCCCAGGTATCCGGCTGGAAACGCCGCAGCCATGGTGTTGTACGCCTGCTGCGAAGGGGTGGAGGACGGCAGCTCGGCGAGCTGGTTATAGGTGGTCTGGTAGCCCACCGTGCCGAACCCCAGGGCGATGAGGCCGCCACCGCAGATCGCGAGCACGATGGCCGGGTGCTTGGCCACGAGCGCGCCGATCCGTTCCGACCGGGTGCGGTGCTCGGCATCCGCGGGTTTGGGGTAGGCCGGCCAAAACAATCGGATCCCGAACAGGCTCATAACGGCGGGCACCAGCGTAAGGCCGGCCAGCAGCATCAACGCGACACCCACGATGAGCCCGGGGGCCAGGGTCCGCAGCGATTCGAGGCTGGCCACAAGCAGCGCGGCGAACGCCGCGATCACGGTGCCTGCCGCCGAGGCGACGACGGCGCCGACCCTGGCCACCGAGTAGCGGAGGCTGTTACGCGCCTGATCACCCGCAGCGATGCGCTCACGGTAGCGGAACAGGAGGAACACGATGTAGTCGGTGCCGACACCGAACATCACCACGAGCAGCAGCGGCGCGAGCTCGGGGCCGACCACAAAGCCGAACAAGTCCGCAATCCAGGCGGTGATGCCCTGCGCCATCTGATGGACGACGGCGATAACGACGATGGGCAGCGCCATGATGATGGGGCTGCGGAACACGATTCCGAGCAGCAGCAGGATCAGGATGACCGTGGCGATGCCGATCACCGTCTCGGCGCTGTTGAACGCGTTCGTGCTGTCCACGCTGATCGCGGCGTTGCCCGTGAGCCCGCCCTTGAGTCCGGATCCGGAAAGGAAGCTGTCCGTATGGTCTCTCACCTCAGGGACGGCGGCGTTCGGGCCCTGATCACCGGCCTGGCCGGAAAAGAGGACCTGAACGAGCTGGACCGTCTTGTCCTTGGACAGATAGGCCGACGAGGTCGTGACCGAGGTCACCGACCTGATGCGGTCGGCGGCGAGCGATGCCGCGAGCTTTGAGACTTTCTGCTGGTCAGCGCCGCTGAGCACACCGCCGCCTGTCCTGCTCACCGCGATCAGCCCGCTCGCCCCGGCCGAGGCGGGGAAATGGTTCTGGGCGGTGTCTTGGGCCTTGACCGACTGATAGGTGCTGGGCAGGAACGATGCGTTGTTGTTCGACGTGAACGTGGTCAGGTCGGGCGAGAAGACGATGACAAGCACAGCCGCAACCACCCAACCCGCGATCACGCTCCATGGATGCGCGGTCACCGATCTGCCGAGTGCTCCGAACACAGCTCCCCCAGCCGTTCGGTCTGCCGGATCGCGGCTGTTACCCGATCCGCGGGTATGCATCGGGCCCGAGGCGCTCAGCCACGTCGAAGATTGCCCAGATATCGATCGCGCTTCCCCGCACCCCGTCCGCGATGTCGATCTTCCACGCTTCTACCCACCGGCCGGCCCGCTCACGCTCCGGGTCAGGCCGCGCTCTCGGCCGGTCCCGGGATCTGTCGCGGCTTCGGGGGTTGATGGCACCGACATGATCGTAAGCAAGCGGGAAAGGAATAGTTTGCTCAGTTTGGGCACGCTTAACGGATGACAGGGCCTTCCCCTCCGGAGGTGTTCGGATGGCTGAGCAGATCGACAGCTGCCAGGCCGAGCGGAGCGACAGCCGAACGGCCGATTTAATCGAGGCCGCCCAGGCGCACTGGATTGCCGCCCTGACTGACTTAGGCGGACGTAACACCCTTCTGTACTTCAAGGACCGCCGGGCTGGCACGCTCGACTTGGCGGCGGCCGATCCCGCAGCGCTTGAGCGATTCCTGCGAACCGGGTCGATCCGGCTCACCCGTCTGTTCCACGACGTGGACATCAGGGCCGATGCGATCCGCCGCGTCCAGACCATCCACAGGAAAGCGCGGGAGCTGCTTGAGGAACGCGGCATCCGTGCGGGCTATCTCGCGACCGGGATCGCTCGCTGGGATGAGCTGTTTCTCGAACCGGCGGCCCCCGTCCTGCTGCGCGGTCTAACGATCACGCCCACTCGGGCGCGGCACGACGACTTCGATCTCACGCTCGATGACGCGAGCGAGGTCAACCCGGTGTTGCTGCACAAGCTGGCCAGCGTGTTCGGTGCGGCGACGGACAATCTCGCCGAAGAGCAGGGCGACCGCCTCTACAAGCTACTGTGCCGGGCGGCCGAAGCGGCCGAGGTTCCCGGTTTCGAGATAGTGGACCGGCAGGTGATCGGCACCTTCACCTACGCCAAGCTGCCCATGGTCAAGGACATGCAAGCGGCGGGCGAGCTGCTGTGCGACAGCGACGTGGTCGCGGCCATCGCGGGTGATCCTGAAACTCAGGAGCTGTTGTCCGCTGATGACGAGACCGACCCGCCGCTCGATTCGCCCGAGGAGGACTACTCCGTCCTCGATGCCGACTCGTCGCAGCGCAGCGCCATCGACGCGGTCCTTTCCGGGCGGAGCCTCGTGATCCATGGCCCACCGGGTACTGGCAAGAGCCAGACCATCGCCAACCTCATCGCGGCTCTGGTCGCGCGTGGAAGGAAGGTGCTGTTCGTCGCGGAAAAGCGCGCGGCGATCGACGCCGTGCTTTCCCGCCTGAAGGGCGTCGACCTGGGTGACCTGGTGCTCGACATCCACGAAGGAACCCGTGACCGGCTGCGCATCGCCCGCGACCTCGGCGACACTTTGGACCTGGCGCAGCAGACGACCGCCCCCGAGGACGGGGAGCTGCACCGTCGCCTGGTCGATCGGCAGCGGCGGCTCGCGCGGCACGTGACTACGTTGCACAAGGCGCACGAACCGTGGGGCGTGAGCCCGTTCGAGGTCCAGTCCGCGCTGCTCGGCATTCCAGGCCAGGCGCGCACCCCAGTGCGGCTGCCCTCGCCGGAGCGGATCAGCAGGGGCAGCGCCGACCGGATCAGAGACGAGCTGCGGGAGTTCGCCCACCTCGGCGGGTTCACGATCCGCCCGAAGAGCACGCCCTGGTTCGGGGCCAAGCTGCGCACCCCTGAACATGTCATGCAGGCCTGTGACCTGGCGGCGCGGCTCAGCTCCAACGGCTTGCCGATGCTCGCCGACCGCCTCGGCCGGGCGGGTGAGGAGACCGGCCTGCGGCGTCCAGGCGACTATGTTGAGTGCGCCGCGCGGGTACGGTTGTACGCCGCGATAGCTCAAACGCTGCGAACCCTCGCTCCCGAGGTGTACAGCTCCCAGCCCGGCGCGCTTGCGGCGGCTACCGGAGACGGCCGGGATCTTCGGTTTGGCGAGCGGCGTGCGCTCCGCAAGCAGGCCCGCTCGCTGTGGATCGCCAGCGGGAAGCCCTCCCGCGAGCAGCTGTGCGCGGCGCTGACGGAGGCTGCTGAGCAGCTGGCGGAGTGGGAGAGTATCCGGACGGACGACGGATTGCCCCGGCTGCCGGCCCGGCTCGCCGACCTGGCGAGCTTGTGTGCCGAGTGTGAGCAACAGCTCACCGCGCTCCGGGCGTACGTGCGGATCCCTGACGATGCCGAGCAACTGCTAGCCGCGCTGACCGCGGATCAGGACACGGCCTGGAAGCTGCCCAGGCTTTACGAGCTTGGTGCCCGGTTCGACGGGATGGGTCTCGGTCCGTTGCTTGACGAACTCGCCCGCCGTGAGGCGGGGCCCGATCTCGCCGCCGCGGCGTTCGACCACGCGTGGTACTCCTCGATCCTTGACCGAATCAGGGTCAGCGACCCCCTTTACGCCGCTCATCGCGGCGATGCGCTCGACGAGATCGCCAGCGATTTCCGGGTACGGGACGTCCAGCACTTGGCCGCCAACCGCACGCGGGTGCGCCGCGCCTGGGCCGAACGGCTGCGAGACGCACGGGACAGGCACCCGCTTCAGGCCAGAGTGATCCGCAAGCAGGCGGCGATACGACGCGGCCACCTCCCCCTTCGCCGCCTGCTGGACCAGACCAGCGACGTGCTTTTCGCGCTCAAGCCCTGCTGGGCAATGTCGCCCCTCATGGTCAGTCAGGTGCTGCCGGCGACCAGGCTGTTCGATGTGGTGATCTTTGACGAGGCCAGCCAGATCATCCCCGCCGACGCCATCCCATCGATCATGCGCGGCCACCAGATCGTCGTCTCGGGTGACGACAGGCAGCTTCCCCCAACTAACTTCTTCCGGCAGGTAGGCGACCCTAACGATGAGTCAGCCGAGGATGACGAGAGCCTTGTCTCGTTTGGTGCAGGCTTCGAGTCCGTGCTCGACGCGCTGCGCCCGCTGCTGCCAACGTGGCCACTCACTTGGCACTACCGCAGCCGTGATGAGCGCCTGGTGGCCTTCTCCAACACCCATATCTACGGTGGCGGCCTGACCACGTTCCCTGGCGTGTTCCGCGACGACTGCCTGCGCCACGTCGTGGTCGCGCAAGGTCGGGAGCCCGGCCAGGAGACGTCGGTCACCGCCGAGGTGCACAAGGTCGTTGAGCTGATCCTGGAGCACGCCCGGACCCGCCCGCAGGAGTCGCTTGGCGTGATAGCGCTGGGGATCAGGCACTCCGAGCGCATCGACACGACGCTGCGGGCGGCGCTGGCCGCTCACCCGGAGCTGGAGGAATTCTTCTCTGAAGAAGCTCCTGAGCCCTTCTTTGTCAAGAACCTGGAACGGGTACAGGGCGACGAGCGGGATGCGGTCATCCTGTCGATCGGGTACGGCAAGCACCCCGATGGGCGGATGCGCTATCAGTGGGGCCCGCTGCTTCGTGACGGCGGCGAACGCCGGCTGAACGTGGCCGCAACCCGGGCGAAGCACCGGCTAACCCTGGTCAGCTCCTTCTCGAGCCACGACGTCGACCCGGACCGGGTGACCAAGGCGGGTGCCAGACTGCTGGCCGACTACCTGGAATACGCCGGATCAGGGGGAACCGCCGTCGGCGCGTCAGGCGGGATGGAACTGAACCCATTCGAGGTCGACGTGCGCACCAGGCTCGCCGCGTGCGGAATCAAGGTCGTGCCCCAATACGGCGTGGGCGGCTACCGGGTCGACTTTGCCGCCACCCACCCAGACGAGCAAGATCGAATGGTTCTGGCCATCGAGGCCGACGGTGCGTCCTACCGGGAATCCGGCAGCGTCCGCGACCGCGACCGGCTGCGCGGCGAGCACCTGCAGCGTCTCGGCTGGAGCTTCCACCGGCTCTGGTCCACCAACTGGTTCCACAATCCCCAGGCCGAGATGGCCAAGCTGCGCAACGCTTACGAACGCGCCATCGCCGCAGCCGATCCGCCGCCCGCCCCACCGCATGAACCTGCCCGCGCCGAGGAGCCCACACCCGGCAAACCACCTCCCCCAGGCCACGACCTGGACCTCACCGGACCCTGACCGTTCGCTGGGACCACCTCCATCCCCGCACGGGCCGCCTAGGCCACGCGCCTCTCTGGCTGGGAAGACCGCGTTGGTGACCGGGGCGGCGTGCTGGGCATCCCCGGCGGCCCGTTGACACATTCCCGCCCATTAGGGAGCATTCAGGACATTGGCACCTGGCACGATCACAGCGCTGGCCAGGTTCGTCGGACGAAGGAGCGACAGCCAACCACAAGGAGCCCGACGGTGAACAGCAACGAGGCTTTAGCGTCGGCCCGGTTACGGCAGGGAACCGAGGAAAGCGGGGATGTGCGGCTGGCCATACATGGCGGCGACCCCGTTCGGACTACACCCTGGCCGACCTACGACAAGGGCGCCGTCTTCATCCATCGCGAGGACGAGGAGGCGGCTTTACGCGCCGTCCGCAGTCACCTCTATTTCCGCTACGACCACCGGGCCCAGCAGGAGACCGAATGCGGCCAGCTCGAGGAGGAGTTATGCCGCTATTTCGGAAGCAAGCATGCGCTCGCGGTATCGAGCGGCACGGCCGCGCTCGCGCTCGCCATCATGGCGGCGGGGATTCCGCCGGGCGCCCTGATCGCTTGTCCCGGATTCACCTTCGTCGCGACGCCCAGCGCCATCGTTCTCGCTGGATGCAAGCCACTCCTGGTGGATGTGGATGAGAACCTCCACCTGGACTTAGCCGATCTCCGTCGCCGCTGGACGCCCGATATCAAAGGGATCCTCGTGGTTCATATGCGCGGCTTCGCAGCCGACATCGAGGCGCTGATGCGGTTTGCCGCTGAGATGGGCGTGCCGGTGATCGAGGATGTCGTACCGGCCCTCGGCGCCGAGCTGAAGGGGCGCAAGCTTGGCACCTTCGGCCTCGCGGGTGCCTTCAGCACCCAGTCCGACAAGTCGCTCAACTGCGGCGAGGGCGGTTTCCTCGTCACCGACGACAGCGCGCTCTTCGCTCGCGCCGTCGTGCTTTCCGGCGCCTATGAAGGGCGCTTGCGGCGGCATTTCCCCCATGGCGAGCCGCCGATCGCCAGCGATCTCGACCTACCGCTGTTCAGCTTCCGCATGGACGAGATCCGCGCGGCTTTGCTGCGCGCCGAGTTAGCTCGCCTGCCCATCAGGCTGCAATGCTTCCACAGCAACTACGAATACGTGGCCGCCCAGCTCTCGGACATGACGGAGATCACGATCCGGCAGCCGGTAGCGCCCGACGCCTATCTCGGCGAGGCGTTCATCTTCCGCTTTCCTGGCGGGGATGCGAAATGGTTCGCTCACGCGCTGTGCCGCGAGGGCATCGACGCGCGCAACATCGGCTCGGACGGCGACAACAACGTGCGGGTCTTCTGGAACTGGCGGTTCATGTTTCCCGCCCTTGACGTCGCGGAGATCAAGGCACTGCTGCCCAGCACCACCCGTTACCTGGAGCAGGCGGTCGACATTCCGCTGTCCTCAACGCTTTCGGTGCAGGACTGCGATCACCTGGTCGAGGCAGTCCGCAAGGTGGCGGGCGCCATCGGATCGAGTGGTCACGGGCCGGAACCGATGCAGGCCGGTTCGAGCGGCGATCGCATGTGCACGCCCGGTGGCGGAGATGCCATCCCTGTGCCAGAGCCTGCGCCAGCCGTCGGGGTGACCGGCACGGCCCGGGTCACGCGGCAGCCATGAAGACCCTCGCGGAAAAGAGCGCGATGCCACGCCCGGCTCTCGTCGGGATCTTCGGAGGACTCTTTTGCGGCTACGTGGGCCTGACCTCGGTGATCCCGGTCCTGCCGAGCTTTGTCAGGGAAAGATTCGGTGGCAGCAACTTCGCGGTCGGGCTCGCCGTCACGGCGACGGCGCTCACAGCGTTGCTCATCCGGCCGGTTTCCGGTGGCCTGGCAGATCGATACGGCTATCGCCTCGTCATGCAGGTGGGCGCCCTGACAGTCGCTCTTGGCGGCGTGCTCTATTTCCTACCTTTCGGCTTGACCGGCCTCATCGCCGTCCGCCTGTTGCTCGGCATCGGCGAGGCGTCGCTGTTCACCGCGGGCGCCGTCTGGACTGTGTCGATTGCGCCGCACAGCCGCCGTGGGCAACTGATCGGGCTCTACGGCGTCAGCATGTGGGGCGGGATCTCGCTGGGAACCTTCCTGGGCGCGACGCTGCAGCACTTCGGCTACGGCGCGGTGTGGACCTTCAGCGCCGCTGCCCCGTTCGTCGGCTTCCTGCTGATCAGCTCAGTCCCAGCGCTCATTCACTCCGCCGAGCGGTCGCGCGGAGGGCATAACTTGCTCATCCGTCCGGCGCTGCTACCCGGAGTGGCGCTCGCACTCGCCGCCGCCGGCTACGCCGGCCTCGCCGCGTTCGTGGTCCTCCTCCTCCGGGCCCGTGGTATCCATTCTGGCGTTTTCGTCCTCAGCGGCTACAGCGCGGTCTATGCAGGCACGCGACTGTTCATCGGCCATCTGCCAGATCAGCTGGGACCGCGCCGGGTCGCGGCGTGGTCAGGCATCGGTGAGGCCGTTGGCCTCCTGATCATCGCCATGGCGCCAAACCTGCCGGTCGCCGTGCTCGGCGGCCTTGTCATGGGAGTCGGATTCTCGCTGCTGCACCCGTCGCTCGCCCTGATGGTGATGAACCTCACGGACAAGTCCAAGCAGGGAGCTGCGATCGGCGCCTACACCTCTTTCTGGGATCTGGGCCTGGGCGTATGGGGGCCGGTGACCGGCGTCGTCGCGACCACTTTCGGCTACCCCGCCGTGTTCATCGTCGGCGCCGCTTGCGCGGCATCGGCCACGGCGGTGGCGCTGTCGGTCCGCCAGCCCGATGTGCAGTCAGCGACCGCGAGCTGAGTCGGGAGCCGACACGCAGTGGACGCATCCGCGCTGAAGATCCTCTGCCTCACCGGGTGGTGCCGTAACGGGAGCACCATTATTGGCAACATCCTTAATGAGATCCCGGGGTTCTTTCACGTTGGTGAACTCCACTTCCTGTGGAAGAACGCCGCGGGCCAGGGCGCGAACAGCTTGTGCGGCTGTGGCCAGGTGCTCACCGAATGTCCCCTGTGGTCGGAGATCCTCGCGCTCGGCAGGCCGGCCGGGGTTTCGGCAGCGGCTTACGCCGACGCCGTCATCCGCCGCCAGCGCTCCTGCGTCCGGACCCGGCATACCTGGCGCATCCTCAAGCGCGGGCTGCATTGTGCCGAGATCCGCGAGCACGCTGCGCTGATGACGCGGACCTACCACGCTATCGCCGAGCGCACGGGCGCGAGCGTCATAGTGGACACGACGAAGATCCCGGGCGAGGCGGCTCTGCTGCCGCACCTCGATGGGGGCACGCCCTATTACGTCCATCTCGTGCGCGACCCCCGAGCGGTCGCCTATTCGTGGCGCCAGCCGAAGCAGTACGTCTACGCCATGTCGTCCTCGATGAGCACCGCCTACTGGCACGGCTTCAACCTGGCCGCGCAGGCGATCACCCGGCGCTATCCGGAACGATCGCTCTTCCTGCGCTATGAGCAGTTCATCGCCGACCCGGCTGGAACGACGGATGCGCTGCTGCGACTCTGCCGAGCCGACCCCGCGGCCAATCCGATGCGGGGCCGGCTGATCGAGCTTCACACCAACCACACCGTCACCGGCAACCCGGATCGCTTCCTGACCGGCGTCACAATCGTGCGGGACCGGGACGATTCATGGCGGACCGGCCTTTCACTGTCGGCCAAGCTGGCGGCGACGGCGCTGTCATGGCCGCTTTTCTGGCGCTACGGCTATAGATATGGCGACACGCTGCTGGCCGGTTCGGCGGGAGCGGTGGCACCGCAAGTGACCGAAGAGCAATAGGGCTGCGCGTTAGGAGGGCCACGATTGGATCTGGGGCTTGAGAACAAGGTCGCCCTTGTGGCCGGCGCATCGAGCGGCCTCGGCCTTGCCGTGGCCAGGGAACTGGCCAGGGAGGGCGCACATGTTGCGGTCGGCGCGCGCGACAATGAGCGGCTGGCAGCGGCCGAACGCAACATCAAGGAGGTGGCGCGCGGTCGCGTCTATGCCGCGAGCGTTGACATCACGGACGTGGTGACCGCGCGCCGCTGGGTCGCCGAGGTGGCCGCGGACCTCGGCGCGCTCCACATCGTCTTCGTCAGCGGCGGCAGCCCGCCGATCGGCACAGCCTCGCAGTTCGCACTGGACGAGTACCAGGGGGCCATCGACAAGGTGCTCTTCCCGGCGGTGAACCTGGCTCTTGCCGCGCTGCCGCACCTGCGCTCCGCACGGTGGGGCCGGCTGCTGTTCGTTGCCTCGGAGACGGCGAGCGTCCCCATCCCCCCACTGGCGCTCTCCGGCGTGACGCGCGCCGCAATCGTGCGTTTCGCCCAGTCCCTCGCTTCGGAGCTGGGCCCCGACGGCATCACCGTCAACGTGCTCGCGCCGGGGGGAGCCCGCACCCCGCCGATGGAGCGGGCGGCGGCGAAGCTAGCCAACGGTGGCGACATCGAGACCCAGCTGCGCGCCATGGGTCATCACAACGCCCTGGGCCGCCTCGCCCGCCCGGACGAGGTCGCAGCCCTCGCGGCCTTCCTCGCCAGCGAGCGGGCCTCCTTTATCACCGGCGGCGTTCACCTGATCGACGGCGGCGCTAGCGTCATGGGGCCGGACCTGCCGCACCTCACAGCCGCGCGCAAGGACACCTACGCGTGACAACCACAAGATGCTTAACGGCTGCGCTCCGGCGGACCTGCCTGGTCCCGGCGACTCGCCCATTTCGGCGGGGGCCACCATCCGCGGCGCAGGGTTCCCCCGGCAGACACGAAAGAAACCCGTGATGTCAATGACCAGCCATGGCTACACCGAGAGGGACGTCGCAGATTTCTTCGACCAGACCGCTCAGACCTATCTGAGCTTCTGGGACAGCGAAGGCGTCCTTCACACGGGCTACTTCGAAGACGACGCTGACGAGGACTATCGCGCCGCTGCCGAACGGACGTCCGACATCCTGGCCGCCGACGCCAAGATCGATAGGTCATCTTATGTGCTCGACGTCGGCTGCGGCTGCGGCAACTTCCTGATACAGCTGGCCCAGCGGCTCGGCTGCCGCGGGGAAGGGCTCGATCTGAGCAATGAACGCATCAAGATTGCACAGCAGAAGCTCGTAGGCGAGGCCCGGCTCAACGTCGAGTTCCGCCACGGTTCGGCGACCCAGATGCCCTACGAATCCGAAACCTTCAGCCACGTCGCCAGCCAGGATGCGCTCTTTCTCGTCCCTGACAAACCGCGCAGCCATGCGGAGATCCACCGCGTTCTTCGTCCTGGCGGCGTCTTCGCCTTCTCCGACTTCCTTCAGCCCAGGACGGAAATAGGCGAGCGCGCCCGCAAGCACGTCTACGACCGGGTGAGATGGACCAGCGGCTATTCGCTCGCCGGTTATCAGAGGGCCCTGGAGAAGGTCGGGTTCGAAATCATCCTCGCCCGCAACCTTGAGCGCCATATCCGGCAGACCTACCGCGTGCTGGGCAGGATGGCGCGGGAGCGTGCTGCGACAACGTCGGACGCCGCAGCGCGGAACTGGATCCTCACCTTCGCCGAGTCGTGCATCGAGATCCAGGCGGCCATCGACCACGGCGAATTCGGCTGGGGAATGTTCGTTGCCCGCAAGCGAGGCAACGCCACTGTCTAGCGACGAAACGTCACGAGCGAGGAAGTAATGCAGCGGACAGACGAAGCGCAGCGGACGGATGGCATGAAGCGGACGATGGCGGATGTCGTCGCCGAGCGCAAGAAGGAGATGTCGCCGGGCCGGTTATTCGCCGAGGCCTGTGCCGCCAACGGACTTGACGCCTGCGTCGAGTACAAGGTGACGATCACTGATTCATTGACAAGCTTGCGGCGGAAACCGCGCTATCCGGCGCGCAACATGCTCAAGGTGGTCGACCTTTCCAAGGACCCACGGCAGTTCTACTGGCACGAGAGCCCGCCGCAGCCGGGCGATCCGGGCGTCAACGAGGCGGACCTGAGGCGTGAGGCGGCGAACCGCTTCCACAAATCACCGGTTCCGGAGCTGTATACCACCACTGCGTGGGTTCAGGTCCCACCGGACCTTTGGGGCGACACCGCGACCTTCGAGTCCTTTATCGACTATCGGCTGATCATCCGCCTCGCCACGGCCGAGAACCACACGATCATCCGCGGCAGGGGTGGGTTGCTGAATATTCCTGGGATCGCGCGCATGACGTCGAAGGGCCCATTCAGCTCGACGATCCTAGCGGCATGCAACGAGGTCGAGCAGATGGGGTGCACGGCTGACGGCCTGATCATCAATCCTGTCGACTACTACAGGTTTATGGGGAACAGCCGCCTGATGGCCGATGTCGAGCAGAACGGCGTCTTCATCGTGCGGACGCGGCTCGTCGATCCCGGGACCGCAATCGTCGGCGATTTCGGGCATGGCGCCCTGCTGTTCGACGCCGGACGCTCGGTGATCCGCTTCGCTGAGCCGCCGCCGGGGACCTTCGCGGAGCCCGGCATCGCGCTCATGGCCGAGATCTACGAGCGGGTCGTGCTCCACCTTCCTGCCAACTTTTTTGTCGTGAACCTGTAGCGGCCAGCACATGCCCACGTCGCTGCGCCCGTGCCGGGATTCCCGGCGGCCCGATCCTGACGTCCTGGTCATCGGGGGCGGCATCGTCGGCCTGTTCTGCGCTTACCATCTGCGCCGCGGTGGCAGCAGCGTCGCCGTGGTAGAGCGCGGACCAGTCGGCGGCGCCCAGTCCTGCTCCTCGGGAAACACCGGCTTCGTCGGCACCCAGGGCGCGGCGCCACTAGCCGAGCCCGGCGTGCCCGCGCAGGCGCTGCGCTGGCTCCTGAACCCGGAAAGCCCTTTCTACATCAAGCCACGCTGGGACGGCGAGCTACTGCGCTGGCTTTGGCATTTCCGCCGCGCCTGCAATGACCGCGACGCGAAGGCCAGCTTCCGTGTGCTGCTCGACATGAAGAAACGGAGCCTGGACATCCTGCGGGAACTCTGCGCATCGGGAAGCCTCGCTTCCACCTTTACGGCACGAGGCATGCTGGTCGCCTTCAAGACATCGCAAGGATTCGAGAAGGCTTGCCGGTCCGTGCCGCAGATGGTCGCCAAGGGCGTACCGTTGCGAATCCTCGGCGCGGGGGACGTACGCGCGCTCGAGCCAGACGCTGAGTTCGCGATCTGCGGCGCCTTGTACAACGAGGAAGGCGCCTACCTGCATGTTCCCGGCTTCGTCGCCGAGTTCGCACGGACGCTCGAGGACATGGGGGTCGAGATACATGCACAAACCGAGGTTGTGGGCTTCCGGGTCACGGACCGCACGATCAAGCAGGTTCGGACCACGCGCGGCCATTTCAGGCCCGGCGAGATCGTCATCGCCGCCGGCGCATGGTCGGCGGAGTGCGCCCGCAAGCTGGATATCGGCCTGACGCTGCAGGCCGCCAAGGGCTACACCATCACGGTGAACGCGCCGCGCGGCGCGCCGCGGCGGCCGATCCTGCTGAGCGAAGGGAAGGTTGCGCTGACCCCGCTCGGCGACCGTCTTCGCTTCGGCGGGACCCTGGAACTGTCGGGCCTGGACGGACGCGTCTCCCACAGGCGTTTGGACGGTATTCTCCGGACCGTCCAGGCTTACCTGCCTCGGCTCGACGGCAGCGAGCCGCTCGAGATCTGGAGCGGTTTTCGCCCGTGCACGCCGGACAGCCTTCCTTTCATGGGGCGCGCCGAAAAGTATCGCAACCTCTCCATCACATGTGGCCACGGCCATATCGGCATGGGTTTAGCACCAGTCAGCGGCAAGCTGATCGCTCAGATTGTGCTCGGCGAGCAACCCGATATGGACTCCACACCATTTCGCATTGGCCGCTATGGCCTGCGCGTACCTCGCTCGCTCCCGCGATCGGCTGCGGTGGACCGTAGGCACGTGCCGCAGCCGTGAATGGCGGAATATCCGAGGAGGGAAATGACATCTCCCGGCGGGAGGGAACAACCATGGCGAGCGGTGGGGAGCTAAGACGCGACGCGGCGATTGGCGTCCTCTGCCTTGAAACCTCGTTCACCAAGATCCCCGGGCATATCCGCAACCGGGCAACCTTCGATTTCCCCGTCTGCTACAAGGTCGTGAAGGGGGCGACGCCCGAGCGGGTGGTGAGCCAGGCGGATCCGCGCCTGCTCGGCCCGTTCATTCAAGCCGCCCGGGAGCTCGAAGCGGAAGGGATTGCGGCGATCACCAGCGGCTGCGGCTTCCTTGCCCTCTTCCAGAAAGAGCTGGCCGATGCGGTCGGGATTCCCCTCTATGCCTCGAGCCTGATCCAGCTACCCATGGTCCATCGCATGCTGCGCCCGGATCAGAAGGTCGGACTGCTTGTCGCCAGGAAACGCGCCCTCACCAGCCGCCATCTTGCGGCGATCGGCGGTGAGTCCGTTCCGGTCTGTGTCGCTGGGATGGAGGACCAGCCGGAGTTCCGCGAGGTCGTGCTCGAAGGCCGGCGGGTAGAACTCGATACCGACCGCCTGCAACGCGAGGTACTGAGCCAGGCCAAGCGGTTAGCGTGCGACAACCCCGATATGGGGGCAGTCGTCATCGAATGCACCGACCTTGTGCCGTTTGCGCACCTGATTCAGGCACTGACCAAGGTGCCGATCTTCGATATCGTGACGCTCACGGAGATGGTGTACCGAAGCCTGACCCGAGGGCCATGGCCCAGCACGTCAGCCCGGGCCGGCCAAACGGCCTGAACGCGGTCAAACCTCCTCGGCGCTCGAGGCGGCGGGGACGATCCGGAAGACGGGGAACTGATCGGCTATCCGCTCGAACTCCTCCAGTGCCGGGGGCGTGTGGCGCTGTACCGCCCACCCTCGTACTCAGCGACCACCACCGGGAAACGAAACGAGGTGAGGCGTTGGTCCCCAGCCCTCCACCAGTGCCAGGTGACGGGCAGCAAGGTCCCGAACGGCTGACGCTGGTGGGTCACAACTCGACCGCAATCGTCGTGCCTTCGTGCCCGCCGCGCTGGCAGCGGGCCATGGCATCCTGACAGTTGTGGGAGCAGTCCGTGTGTTGATCGTCGACGACCAGAAGCCCTTCCGTGCCGCCGCACGCAAGGTGGTCGAGATGACCGCCGGGTTCGAGGTCGTCGGCGAAGCCGAGACCGAAGAGGGCTCCGTCCGAAACGCCGCCGAGCTTGACCCGGACCTGGTCCTGATGGACGTCAACCTCGGTGGCGTCAGCGCACGGGAGGCGACCCGCCGGATCCTGAACTGGTCCGACCGGGTCGTGGTTTTCCTGCTGTCAACATACGAGGCGACGGAATACGCATCCTGGGCGGCCGGCTGCGGGGCAGCCGCCTATATCAGCAAGGCCGAGCTAGATCCCAGAAGCCTTGCCAAGGCGTGGGAGGAAGCCGCGCCGCGTCGGCCTGGGCGGGACACGTCGCGTCCGGCCTAGCTGGGACGGTCTTTGCGAGCGAGGACGCGGAGTCATGGCGCGGAGTCATGGCGCGGAGTCATGGCGCGAGTTCCAGCGTGTGCGCGGGCAGCCGCCCAGTGACGGTGGTTCCGCGTCCGGGCTCGGACCGGACTATGAGCTCGCCGCCGAGGGTCGGCCAGCAGGCATCAGCACGAAGCGCATCCCCGGCCCGCAGCCACACATCGGTGCGGGCCGCGCCGGTCGCCTCCGCCAAGATCCTCGCCATCCGCGGCAGCAGATCCTCGGTCGCATAAGCACTGCCCATGCGCTCCGACAACTCGGAAAGCGCGCCATAGGGTGTGGCCCGCTTGCCGTAAACAAGACGGTTCGCGAACCGCTGCACCCGCTCGCGGACCGGCTGGAACGCAACCGCGATCACCGCGGTAGCGAGGATTGGCAACCCAAGGCCAGGTCTGCCTGGCGACCCTGCCAGCGCACCGATCCCGACCACCACGAGCACATACACCGCCGTGATGAACCCGGCCAGCGCCGCATACACCACCGTCTTGTTGATCACCGCGTCGATCTCGTACAGCCGGTACTTCAGGATCGCGACGCCCGCGGCGGCCGGGATCAGCGGGACCAGGATCTCGAATGCGCCGACCGGGTTGGTGAATTGCGAGTAGACGAAGACGGTCACCGCGGCAACGGCCGCCGCGTAGGCGAACCACTTGAGCTGAAGCCGCTCCTCCCCGTGGGACCGCCGCAGCCGGACGGCGACCGCCGCCGCGCCGGCCAGGAACACCAGACGTCCGAGCCCGGTCGCTATGTCGTAGAGGCGCGCCAGACCGTGCGCTGGGAAGAGCGTGACCGGATCCCGCAGGTGCGGGAAGTTGCCCGAGAAGTTGACGTCAGAGGTTGCGGCGCACGCAATTTGGATCAGCCCGGCGGCGGCTGCGACCCAGACGACCGGCCACCATCGCCGCGAGGGTGGCCGTCCGTCGGGAAAAAGTAACGGCGTCAGGAAGAACAGCGGCCCCCCTATCCCGAGGACCACCGTGAGCGTCCATCCCGCCCACGGCGCAGCGGGCAGCGTCGCGGCCGGTGCCCGCGCCGCGTAACTCTTCGCCACGTCCGAGACCGCGGAGGCGGCCGCCACGGCCAGGAACAGCCAGCCGACCCGGTTCCCTGTCCGCGCCGCGATGAGGGCGCCAACCACCCCGAACGCGACCGTGGCCGGGACGAAGCCGGCTGGTGCCCAGCCCTCGCCGCCGGTCAGGCCCAGCGCCACGGACGCGGCCAGCAGGGCGACGATGAGGCAGAGGACGCCCCACGCAAGTCGCGCCGCGGCGGACCGGGTCACGGCACGCGTTCCAGCGCCCGCACGGGCAGCCGCCCGGTCACCGTGGTGCCGTGGCCGGGCTCGGATCGGATCTCCAGCCCCCCGCCAAACGCGGCCAGCCGGTCCGCCATGCCCTGCAGCCCGGTGCCGTTGCCCGCCGAACCCGCATCGAACCCGGCGCCCTCGTCGGTGACCGAGAACTCCAGCTCGCCCTCCGCGGTGTCCAAGCGAACGGCCGCCCGGCTGGCGCCCGCGTGTTTGGCGACGTTTTGCAGGGCCTCCAGGATGCAGAAGTACACGGCGGCTTCGGCGTCCCGCTGATACCGGCCGATGCCGTTCTCGTGAACCGTAACCGGGATCGGGGCCTTGCCCGTCTGGGCCTCCAGCGCTACGGCCAGGCCCAGGTCGGCCAGCAGCCGCGGGTAGATGCCGCGGGCGAGATCCCGCAGATTCTCCAACGCGTCTTTCGCGTCTGCCTGAACCTCGCTTACCAGCCCCTTCGCGGCTTCCACGTCATTGTCCACGGTCGCTTCGGCCAGCCGCACCATCACGGACAGCCCCACCAGCTGCTGCTGCGCGCCGTCATGGATGTTGCGCTCCAGGCGCCGCCGCTCGTTATCGGCTGTGGCCACGATCCGTTTCCTGGACGCCCGCAACTCGGCCATCCTGTCCGTCAGCTGATGGGTCAGCCCGGCGTTGCGCAGCGCCAGCCCGGCCTGCGCCGTGAGCTGAGCGGCGAGCTTGCCCTCTGTGGGGGTGAGCACATCGCCGGGGCCCTTGGTCAGTGTCAGCGCGCCGAGCCACTCCCCTCGGTGGCGCACCTCGAATGCCCGCGTGGCGCCGGGGAACGCCGGCAACCCGTCCGGCGGAAGGGTGACAGTCTCGCGCAGCCGTTCGGCATCTGCTTGATCATCCGCCGGATAGGCCGCCTCGAGCCGGAGCAGGTCGCCGGCCCGCAGCCAGACCTGCGTCCGCACCGCTCCGGTTGCCTCGGCCAGCACCCTCGCCAGCTGCTGCGGCAGATCCTCGTTGGTGACGGCGGCGCCCAGCTGATCCGAGAACGCGGCGAGAGCCTCATAAGGCGTGGCCCGCTTCCCGTAGACCAGACGGTTCGCGAAGTGCTGCACCCACTCGCGGACCGGCTGGAACGCCACGGCGACGATCACCGTAGCCGCGATCGACAGCCCGAGGTTTGCCTTATAGCGCTGGCCGATGAGCGCCCCGATCCCGACCACGATCACGATGTACACGACAGTGATGAACCCGGCAAGCAGCCCGAACACGACGGTCTTGTTAAAGATCACCTCGATGTCGTAAAGCCGGCGTCGCAGGATCGCGATCCCCATGGCGATCGGGACGCACGCGAGCGCCCCGCTGAGCAGCCCGTTCTCGTAGTTGTTGAGCGCGTCGCTCTGGGGCATCGACTCCAGGACCGAGACGACGACGATGGCCAGCACGGGACGAAGTACTCTGGACCACTGCGGGCGCCCGATCCGAACCCGACAGGGGGAATGAGATGGACCAGGAACCCGCCAAGGACCAGTACCCAGAGGGAGCTGGCAGGGTGGAGGCTGCATAAGGATCCAGAGCCTCCACGCCCGGTGGTTGTGAGGCCAGCACCACCTCAACAGATGGGCTGCCTCACCACGGCCCGGCCTGCGTACAGACTAGGCGGCCTGCGCAGCCCGGTGAGCGACGGCGTCGGCCGGGGTCACTGCGGGTAGCGGGCGCCGTTGACGTTGACCAGGATCGAATACAGCGAACTGGACGCGCAGATGAACAACTGGTTGCGCTTCGCACCGCCGAAGGTGAAGTTGGCCACGACCTCAGGAACATGGAGCTTTCCGATAAGCGTGCCGTCGGGGTCGAAGCAGTGCAGCCCGTCCGCGGCCGCCACCCAGATCCGGCCGCCTGTGTCGAGACGGATGCCGTCGAAGGTGCCAGCGTCGCAGGTTGCGAAGACCTCACCGCCGTTGACCGCGGCGGCGCCGGTCACCCCGAAGACCCTGATGTGCTTGCGCCGACTGTCGGAAACGTAAAGCTGCCGCTCGTCTGCTGAGAACGCCAGCCCGTTGGGGCGCTCGAAGTCGTCCGCGATCACATGCAACGCTGCGGTGGCTGGGTCAAGGCGGTACACGTGACAGGCGCCGATCTCACTGTCGGCCCGGTAGCCCTCGTAGTCGCTGTCGATGCCATAGCTTGGGTCGGTGAACCACAGCGAGCCGTCTGCGCGCTCGATGACGTCGTTGGGACTGTTCAGCCGCTTGCCGTCCCAGGTGTCCGCGAGCACGGTGACCGACCCGTCATGCTCGGTCCGGGTGATCCTGCGGCCACCCTGCTCGCAGCTGACCAGGCGGCCTTGTCGGTCGATGGTATGGCCGTTGGCATAGCCAGCGGGCTGGCGGAAGACGCCTACCGCGCTAGTAGTCTCATCCCAGCGCAGGATCCGGTCGTTCGGGATGTCGCTGAAGACGAGGTAGCGCCCGGCGGGGAAGTAGGCAGGTCCCTCGGTCCAACGGCACCCTGTGTGGAGGCGTTGCATCCACACATCGCCGCCGCAGAAGCGGAACCGCTCGTCGAGCACCTCGAACTCCGCCTTGATGGAATCGCGCATCGCATCCTCACTGCAATCGGCACAGTTTCGATCGTAGCCACGCACGAATCCCGAGCGAGGACGAAACCCGGGCCCTAGGAGCGACGTCGCCTCGACCAATGGACGGATGAGCGAGCGCGGGCGGGTCGGCCGGAGCCGTCGCCGGCCAGCCATGTCAGGAGTGCGTCGGCGGTTGCCTGGTCTACGGGGAGGAAGGCTTCCAGCTTCAGCTCGGAGAGCGTTACGTCGATTGCGGTCGCGAAGGTTGTCACGGTCGTCACGAGGTGCAGCTCCCCGCGCGAGGTTCGCAGGTGGAGCGGGACCGCGAAGCCTAGGTGGTCGGTGGACGGCTCCAGCTCAGGGACGTACTGCGTGAGCTCGGCATGCAGCTCCTCCAGGTGGCCTATGCGCTCCAGGATGTGGTGGGCCCATTCAGCGAAGTTGAGGATGCGGGGTGCCATGCCGTTGGGATGGAGCGCGAGGCGGTAGGCGTTGGTGCCCGGGCCCACCAGCTCGGGGTCTGCGCCCTCGGTGATCAGGTCGAGCGCTTCGTTCGCGGCGACCACGCCCCCGTTCCGGTCCACGACGAGCGCCGGGTAGGGGAGATGACCCTTGAGGATGTGGTCGATCGCGGTGCGCACCGGGGCCAGGGCCGGGTCGTCGAGGGAGCTCTCCCGATAGGCGGGTGCGTATCCGGCCGCCAGAAGCAGTTCGTTGCGCTCCCGCAGAGGGAGTTCGAGCGACTCGGCCAGGCGTACGACCATGTTCCGGCCGGGGGTGGACCGGCCGGACTCGATGAAGCTTAGGTGCCGCTGGGTCGTGCCCGCCTGGAGGGCGAGATCAAGCTGGCTGAGATGACGGCGGGTGCGGCGTTCGCGCAGCGCGTGAGAGAAGTCCACGGGCCTGTTGTAACCCGCGGGGCCGGATCACGGCCATTCCCCCGAGGGAATTGCGAATATTAGCGCTGGTTGTGAGCATCTTCGGCATGGACTTCGGTGTGCTCCTCCCGACCGGCAAGGCCCAGTGGGGCGCGGATGGCAACCCTGCAGAGGTGGTCGCTTTCGCCGTCGGGGCCGAACAGCTGGGTTTCTCCTCGCTCTTCGTCAACGACTCCTTGATCAGCCCGCGCCTCGAGGCGCTCACGATGCTGGCCGCGCTCGCCCCGGTGACCGAACGTGTAACGCTGGGGACCGGCGCGCTCCTGCCCTTCCTGCGCCGACCGATCCAGGCCGCCCAGTCCCTGGCCTCGATCGATCTGCTGTCGGGCGGCCGGCTTGCCGTCGCGGTCGGGGCAGGCTTCCCCGGCCGCTTTGGAAAGCCGTTCTACACGCTGTCCGAGGTGCCGTGGCAGCGCCGTTTCTCCCGCTTGGACGAGACGGTGGCGTTGTGGCGTGAGCTGTGGCGCGGTGCCACCTCCTTCCACGGCGAGATCCTGCGATTTGACGATATCCCGCCTGCGACCCTGCCCTTCCGCGCCGACGGCCCGCCCATCTGGCTCGGCGGTGCGACCCCGGCTGCGCTTGCCCGCACCGGACGGCTCTACGACGGCTGGCTGCCCTACCCGCCCGACCCCGCCGACTACCAGTCCGGTCTGCAGGAGGTACGGAAGGCGGCGGTCCAGGCCGGACGCTCACCGGATGAAATCACCCCCGCGCTGTTCGTGTCCGTACGAGTCGATCGCAGCATCGAGAGCGGCCGCCGGGCGCTTGATGACTACGCGAACGCCAACTACGGCATGCCGCTGGAGGAGCTGGAGAAGATCCAAGCCGTCGTCACCGGCCCCCCCGAACAGGTCGCCGAGGACCTTGGCCGCTACATCGCCGCCGGAGCGCGTCACATCGTCATCCGCCTTGGCGCCCTCGACCTCAACTCGCAGCGCGATCAGCTCGAGCGGATCGCCGCTCTGATCCGCCCGCTCGGCTGAGCGAATGCGCGCCTGATTCCCAGCGCCCACACGTGTGAGAAAACGTGCCCAAGGTCTAAATCCCCGCGCCAACCCGCGTAGGCGCCTGACGCATGGCGCCTCTCGATGAGGCCGCGTCAAGCCGGTCATCGCTCCGGTCGAGCAATCCCGCAATGATCATTTTCTGAACTTCCGACGCGCCTTCGTAAATGCGCAGTGATCGTATCTGGCGGTATAGCCGTTCCGTAACGCTGTCCTTGACCAGTCCGGCGGCGCCGAAGATCTGTACGGCGGCGTCCACGATCTCTTGGGCCACCTCCGTCGCATACAGCTTCGCGATGCTGGAATGCTTCGGAAAGCGCCTGTTGCCGCGATCGATTTCCCACGCGGCGCGTGCGACGAGCAGGGCGGCGGCATTGAGCTTGACCTCGATATCCGCGAACGTTGCCTTGACCATCTGCAGGTCGAATAGGTGTCCGTCGCTCATCGGCCGGTTCCTCGCCCGCGCCAGCGCGGCATCCGCGGCGCGGCGGGCGAAACCGACGGCAGCCGCCCCCACTGTCATGCGAAACCGGTCGAGCAGGTCCATCGCGATGACGAAACCGCCGCCGGGCTTGCCCAGCACGCTGTCCTCCGGGAGGTGACAGTCGTTGAAGGCGAGACTGGCGAAAGCGCGCGGGGCGATCGCCGCGACCTTCTCCCGCACGCGCATCCCGTGCGCTGCCGCGGGCACCAGGAAGGCGGTCAGGCCGAGAGCCCCCGGCCCCTCCCCGGTGCGCGCGATCACGCAGTGCAGGTCCGCGATGCTGCCGTTCGCGACCCAGGCCTTGTGGCCGTTGAGGACGTAGCCGTCTACCACCCGCTCGGCCCGCAGCCTGATCGCTGCCACGTCGGATCCCGCCTCGTCCTCGGAGACGGCGAAAGACCCGACGAGCCTGCCGTCCGCCAGCTGCGGGAGATAACGCCGCCGCTGGGCTAGGCTGCCGTACCGCACGAGCGGGGTCGCCGACAGCGCCTGGATGGAGAAGGCGTAATCGGCGAGATCATCAGCATAGGCTAGCGACTCACGCATAAGGCATATGGACCGGAAATCTCCTGCTGGCTCCGCCTCAGGGCCGGCGTCAGGATGCAGAAAGGCGAGCCAGCCATCCTGCGCGAGTGCCTGCAAAATGCGGAGACCGGTCTGCTCATGGCTGCTTGGGTCCGATTCTTCCCAGAGCGCGGCATGCGCACCGCACCACTCGCTGATCCGCTGCGCAAGCGCGGTGTGCCGGGGCTCATAAAGCGGAAGGGCGAGGATCTCCTTATCGAACCTGCTGCCTCCGGCGATTTCAGTATCGCCGCGCCGGACATGAGAGCTGCCAGTCGCGTCGGGATCCAAGGCATTTCCTCTCGGTTCAGTGTATCGATCAAATCATCAGCTCGGCGTCCTCGAATCCCATGCTCTCGCTAGCCGACGTGTCTTCGGTGGGCAAGATGCTGATGAGCTGGTGCTCGATGAAGTAGGCAAAGGCCGCATATCCACGCCAGATACGACGCCATTCGTCCTGGACGACCGCGCTGCCATGGTTTCGCTCCACCGAGTCGAGATACGAAATGATGACGTCCACGGACTGCTTTGAATGGCCTGTGGAGACATTGTCGATGGACAGATGGACCTCCTCGTATGAAATGTCAAACCCGTGAGCGCGAAGTCTTTCCATCTCGTGCATACGAACGAACCCAAGTCCGTTCATCTCGATGGCGAGGTTGTAGCCGAGGATCTCGCTGTAGAAGCTGTCCGGAAAGAGTGCCATGCACATCTGGTGAACGGGGAAGGGATAGGAGCTGTCCGGAAGCAGCTCCTGTTCCCTGAACGCTGCGTCACGGACGTGTGGCAGGTGAACAGACAGGCTGCTCATGACCTGATGAATCAGTTTGATGTGGTTCTTCTGCACGTCACCGCGACCCATCTCGTCCGCATAGATCGCAAACATCAGTCCATCACTTGGCCGGTCGAAGCGGCCGATGTTGCCGATCCGGTGTGACCAGGCGGCCTCGATCAGATTGCCCAGGGCCATCTTTCGCTGGCCGAGGATCACCTGCTCCCGGTCAGGGATCTCCTTGAGCGGCTGGTAGGTGTTGACAAGCTTGTCCCAGTAGATGTGGGCGACGCGAGCGCGCAGCGCCTCTGGGCTGTAGTCGAAATAGCTTGCGTCGGTATACTGCCCGGCCGCACCGTGAGTGAACAGGATCTCCCCGTCGGCGAAACCCTCGATGGCGCGCTTTCTGGCCAGCGCCCGTGTGTTCGGGAAATTCTCAATGTTCACCAGCCGATAGAGAAGCTCCCGGTCATCGATCAGCGGCAACTCGGCGAAGATCACGTCATCAGGTTCGCTTTGGGTGATCGCTGCGCGCCATCGCGCGGCCTGAGCATCACCGACGCGATTGACCGGGATCGCGACCTCCGGAAGATTGCCCCGCTGTACTCCGGCCACCCAGGCCTTTAGTATCGCGGCCTCGCGTTCGTCAAAGATGGCGAACATCGGACCGCCGAACTTGATGGCGTTGAGGAACCGGCAGCCGCCGGTTCGCAGCGGCTTCAGATGGCCAGACTTGCGGAAGTCCTGAATGAAGGCCGCGACGTCGAAGCCGGGGTCGGTGAACGTCTCGGTGAGCGGCCGGCCGGCCACCCGCACATCACGATGCATTCGCCCGGCGAACGGTGCGTGCTGTGCGATGATCTCGGCGACCCGGGCATCAAGCGACAGCCCGCCGCGCCAGCAGGCGAGTTCAGCCAGCATGGCCACGTGCTCGCGCTCCAACCCGAGGACCAGCCGGATGGCCGCGTGCAGCCGCTTCCGCTCCGCCGGCCCGTGGCCGGACCGCCGGGTCAGGTCGAGAAATTCGGCCAGCGACTCTCGCAGCATCGGCTCAGGCAGCAGCGGCTGCGCACCGGCCAACAGGTCATCGACCCCGAGCGTGTGGAACGCGTAGTGCACGCCTGCGACCTCCGGCAGGAAGCTAAACGGCTGCCGCGACAGCGCGACATAGAAGGACGCGTGGATCGCCGTCAGCGGACGGGCCTGGGCTTTCCGCATGAAGTCTTCCGCGCTGATCTCGGGCAGATAGACCCCGGCGCCTTCGAGGGCACGCCGCCGCAGGTGGTGCAGCGAGCGCTGCGGGTTTCCTTCTCCCTTCAGCGCAACGTGATGCTGGAACAGGTGATTCACGATGACCGAAGGCTGGCTCGCAGGCTGGGAGAGCGTGTCCAGCCAGCAGCCGCTGACCAAACCTACCGGCGCACGCTGCCGCAGCACGGCCTCACGCAGGTCCGGTTCGAGCTGTATCAGCGAGCTCGTGGCTGCGGCGAGCTCGCCGCGCACCGCGCCGACATATGCGGCGATCGTGTCGGCGGCAGCATCTTCGGCCAGCCCGTCGGCGGCCGCCGCAGAGCCGCCGACCCCAGCAAGGAAAGCGTGGGTGATTCTCCGGGCGGCGAGCAGCGCCGATTCTGACTCCTGGTCCTGCATGAGCATCTGGAAGATCGCATCAGGCTCTGCCGACAGCCGGGCGGCGGCCTCGTCTTTCGCAGCGGGGCTGCACTCGAAGGTAGTCAGCGGCGAGGATGCTGTTAGGTCCGGGAGCTCGAAGGTGTGGTGTGACATGGTGACTCCTTCTGTCACGGCTGCTCGGCAACCTTCCGTAGCAGGACGCCGATCCGTGATCCAGGTACGCTCGATGCGAGCATGTAGTAGCGGTTGTCCTGGACCTGGCCCGCCGCAGCTCGGTCGACCAGATTGATGAGCGGATCCGCCGCGAAGCAGTGCCCAACTCGCGTGATGTTGCCGGTGTAGAGCTGGGCAGGCGTAAAGCCCGCCTGCATCTCCTTCAGGACGACAATCGGCCTGAAGATGTTCGCGTGCATAAGGCCGGAAACGTCCCCGGCTTTCATGCCCAGCGGCGTCAGCAGGCTTTCATTAACCTGCCGCGAGAGATCGGAGTTTATCTCGTTGGACCAGTCGAGCTCGGCGATGTTGTGTGCTGCCGCGCTGGATACGAGTTCGAAGCCGGCCCGGCCGTCGTGTTCGTCGGTCACCGCGCAGCTCGCCGCGCCGTCGCTGAAAAGGGCGAACTTCTCCATCCGTGCTGCCTCGTCGGCAATGCGGTCTGTGGTTATGACAAGCACCCGCCGGTGCCGCCCGCTAGCCACCATGGCGTCCGCTGTTCGCAGCCCGGCCAGCAGATTGGTGCAGCGATTCAGGGTTAGGCCGATGAAGTCAGCGCTGTCGAGACCGATTCCGGTCATGATGGTCTCCACGAAAAGCCCGTGGCTCTCAGTGGCCTCAGGAAACCTAGTTGAGCACAGCACGAGCGCGTCAACCGACGCGGCATCGATCCCGGCGGCAAGCAGCGTCGCCGTTCCGCTCTCGATGGCCATCGATTCGACGCGTCGGCGGGTCCGGCGTATTCTTCCCCAGCCCCAGAAGTTCGCCTTCGGCAGTATGCGAAGCTCTGCTATCCGAGCCGGTAGATTGCTGATCGCCGTATGCTCTTCCTCGATCTCGCCAAGCACATAATGCGGCGCCTTCAGGAAGACGGGTGAGGAGCGGGTCATTGTTATCGCGACCTAGATCACTTCCACGTCTTCGTCGAACGGTGCGGCATTGTCCGAGAAGCCTCCGACGATGAGCCGCAGGATGTCAATGACCGCGGCAGGACGTTGTTCGAGGAAGAAGTGATCGCCATCTAGCCAGTAGTACTCAGGCGCCGTCTCGCATTCACGTTTCCAGGACTCGAGCGCAGCGCGCTCGACATAGGGATCGTCTCGGCCGCAGATCAGCGAGAGGCCGACTGTGAGCGGTGCGGCGGGCAGATAACGGTACCCCGCGAGCAGATCGATGTCCGTCCGCAGATCGGCCAGCAGCAGTTCCTGTACCTCATCGTCAGCTGAGGTGAACTCCGGAGGCAGGCGCAAGAAACGCGCCGACTCGTCGAGGAACGCGCGCCCCTTGTTTCCGGCCGCCCACACGTTGTAGTCCGACGGGAGGAGGGACGGCGCCGCGCAGCCGGACGCGACGAGATGGCGAAATGCCTGCGGATTTCCGAGACGGCGTGCGACCTCGAACGCCACCAGCGCACCAGAGCTGTGACCGAACAGGTATATCGGCTGGCCGGTGAAATCGGAGATCGCCGCAGCCACCCCGTCGGCCAGCTCCGCGATGCTGGCAGGCGCGCGCTCATCCGGACGGTGTCCGCGTCCTGGCAAGCAGACCGCCAAGATCTCCGCATCGGCGCCCAGGCTCGACTGCCAGTCCAGGAAGGCACGGGGATCGCCACCCGCGGGGGCGAAGCAGAAGATTCGCCCCCGCGGCGGGGACTGAGTGTCACTGGGCAGGAACCAGCGTGAGCTGAGCATGGCGAGATATCACCCCTGCTTCGCCAGGGGCGCCGGGGAAGGACCCGGCTTGCCCGGCTCGGCTGCTGCGGATCGCGAATCTGTTATTTCGGCGGCTCGCGACCTTGCCCGGCTGCGGGTGACGGCTACGCCGACCACGCACAGCACGCCACCGACGACCGTCAGCCATGTCGGGAGCTCGCCCAGGAAGGCCCACGACAGCAAGACGGCGACGGCCGGAATGACGTAGGTGGTGGCGCCCATCTTGCCCGCCGTGGTGCGGGCGAGCGCATAGGCCCAGGTGCCGAACGCGATCGCGGTCGGAAACAGGCCAAGGTAAACGATGTTCAGCGTCGCCGATGCCGGCGCCTTGGCCAGCTGCGATACGAGCTGGCCGCTGAACGGCAGGCAGGCTATCGCTCCCACCAGGCAGGCGAACGTGGTGACCTGCGAAGCCGAAGCGTGCCGGAGCGCGGGTTTCTCTGAGACTACGCCGCCGGCAAATGACACCGCCGCGACCAGGCACAGCAGGACGCCGACGGTGGAAGAGCTGCTGCCATCGGACACCGAGTATCCCACCACGGCGGCGCCGGCGAACGCCACCGCTATCCCGGCCAGCAGGCGGGGCGGGAATCCTTCCTTCAGCAGCCAGCCGCTCAGCAGCGCGATCAGTATCGGGCCGATGGCCACAACCATCGCCGCGGTGCCCGCGTCCACGCTCCGCTCCGCCCAGTTCAGAGCAATCATGTACAGGCCGAACCACAAGATCCCGGCGGCTACTATTCCTGGCCATGCGGCCCGGGGCGGTATCCCCTCGCGACGTATCAGCAGCATGACGCCCAGCGTGATCGACCCCACCGCCAGGCGGCCCAGCGCCAACGCGCCCGGGCTGAAATGCGGCGTGGCATCGCGGATGGCGACGAACGCCGAGGCCCAGAGCAGCACGGTGACACCCGCGGCCGCAAGCGGCAACCACGGGGCGCGTGCCTTCGTGGTGCTTGTTTGACTCATAAACCTGAGCTCCAGATCCTTCTAGTGCTGTTCGAGGCAACCTGACGTGACGGCCCACCTGCGATCTGATCTGACGTTGTCGAAGGCCGGCAGTTCGGGGGCGTGGGCCTTAAGGTCAAGTCTGTGCGATCGGTTAGGCGGATCAGTCCAGATTGACAGGAATATGCCAGGGATGGGCAGGCTATGGCTCTTTCGCACGGTGGCCAGATCGATTCGATGTCAGCTTGTGGAAACACGAGTTGTGTGGCTTCCAGGACCCGCCTAAATTCGGTCGCACCACTGGACTCGGGTTGCTTCGGCCCCGAGGCCCAGATATCTCGGGAAAGAGGTCGACCAGTTGTGACCACGACCGTCAAGGACCGCAAGAGTCAACTGCGGGATATCGTATGCGAGATTCTCGAGATTGATCCCGGCGAGATCAGCGAACAGAGTTTTTTCAAGGAGGATCACGGCGCGGACTCGCTGGGCATGATCGAGATTCTGGCCCTGCTCGAGAAGACTTATAAGGTCACCATCGATGAGAGTGAACTGATCCGCATGGTCAACCTGTCGGGTGTCTACGCCGTGGTGGCCAGTGCCGCAGGCTGGGAGTCAGCCCGCTAGCCGAGATTGGCCAGGCACGATGAGGCGGGGACGAACATGCTCACCACATTTGCCGGACAGTGCCGCTCGGCCGGTCGTCGGGTGGTGGTGACGGGGCTGGGCGCGATCTCGCCCATCGGCGTGGGGACTCCGGAGTTCATGGCCGGGCTGCGTGCCGGACGGAACGGGGCCAAGACGGTCAGCGCGTTCGGCACAGACGGTTACGAGCACGCGGTCGCCTGCGAGGTCGTGAACTTCGACCCGGCACAGTGGCTGGTGAACCTCGATCCAGCTGAACTCGGCCGGGTCAGCCAGTTCTCCGCCGCCGCGGCCAGGATGGCTTTCGACGACGCCGGCTTGGGCGCCGCTGGTCTGCGCGGGCGCCGCGGCCTGATTGCGATCGGCACCACATATGGTGAGTCTGGCGATTTCGATCACCTGGTCGAGCAGGAAGTGACTCGAGGCCCGGAGTGGATGGACCCGGCGATCGCCCGGCGAGTTAACGCGGGCCGATTGTCGGTGACGATCGCCCACGAGCTCAGGCTCGCCGATGTTGAGGCGGTGACCATCCCGACGGCCTGCGCGGCGGGCAACTACGCGATCGGCTACGGATTCGACGCGATACGTAGTGGTGAGGCCGACTTTGCCTTGTGCGGCGGCGCTGACGCACTGTGCCGCATGTCCTTCGCCGCTTTCTACCGGCTCGGCGTAATGGCGCCAGAGCGGTGTCAACCCTTCGACAAAGACCGCCGAGGGATGCTCACCGGCGAAGGGGCCGGGGTGCTGATGCTGGAAGATTCCGCATCGGCCCGGGCCCGGGGGGCGCGGGTCTACGCGGAGGTGCTGGGGTATGGGCTCAACTGCGACGCTGACCACCCGGTCGCGCCCAATCCGAACAGCGTCGCGCGGTGCATGAAGCTGGCGTTGCGGGACGCGAAAATCAAGCCGGATGAAGTCGACTTCATCTCGGCGCACGGAACTGCCACCAAGGCCAACGACATCGCTGAGGCGGCTGCCATTCGCCAAGTCTTTGGCGACACCCCTCCGCGCACGGTGTCGATGAAGTCGATGCTCGGTCACACCTTTGGCGCGGCTGGCGCCTTAGGGGCAATCGGATGTGTGCTCGCGATCACCGGCGGATTCATCCCGCCCACGATCAACCACGTCGAGACCGATCCCGAGTGTGACCTGGATTGCGTACCTAATGAGGCGATCGAGGCAGACGTGCGGGTGGTACAGAACAACGCGCTCGCTTTCGGCGGGAACAACGCGATCCTGATCCTGGGCCGCTCCGGAGAGCAGCGGTGATCGGCGCGAAACCACTCATCCGCCTACCGCGCGAGGACGCCGCCGCCCCTCGCGGCGCAGCCGCCCGGACGGTGATCTCCGCGTGGTCCGCGGTCTCGCCGTTCGGCCTGGAGAGCGCCGACTTCGCCACCGGTCTGCGGGAAAGGCGCGGCGCCTCCGCACGCAACCGTGACGGCCGGCCCGCACCGGCCGAAGCGGGGTGGCTTGTCCCCGGCTTCGGCGCTCGAGAAGTGCTCGGCAGGAAGGGCACCCGGTCCATGGATCGGGTCACCGCGCTCGCGGTGGCTGCGACCGAACGGCTGCTGCGCGACCCGGGCGGCCAGCGGATCGACGGAGTGGGTAACAACACCGCGATGGTGCTCGGCATCAACATCTCGAGCGCCCAAAGCATCATGGACTTCACCCGAGACACCTTGGTGCAGGAGAAGCCCTACTTCGTGGACCCGGCACGCTTCCCCAACGTCGTGCTGAACTGCGCGGCCGCGCAATGTGCGATCTGGCACCGGCTCCAGGGCCCGAACGCGACGATTTCCGGGGGCCGCGCGTCTGGGCTGCTCGCCCTCAGCTACGCCCGGCGATTGGCGCGGTCCGGGCGGGCGGGCACGGTTTTGTGCGGGGCGGCTGAGGAGTTCTCGGCGGCCCGGGCCTGGCTCGAGACCCTTTCCGAACCGGACCGGCCCGGCAGCGCGATCCTCAGCGAGGGTTGCGCGATGGTGCTCCTGGAGCCGGCGGGCCGGCCCGCCGGGTACCGGCGCACCGAGCTGGCCGAACTGCTCGCGCTGGAGTTCGGCGTGTACCGCGGGTTGACCGGCGTCCAGCCCGCGCTCGCTGGCTGCCTGGACCGCGCCTTTGCGGCCGCGCCCGAATCATCGGCCCGGCTATGGGCGGTGATCAGCTCCGGTGGCCCTAACCTGCCCGGGGTAGCCGAGGACGCCGCGCTCGCTGATGTCCTCGGCGACCGTGTGCCGGTCCGGCTCCGCACCACGGACCTGGTCGGCGACGTGGGCGCCGCCTCCGCCACCTTCGGGCTCACCGCGGTACTGGCGTTGGCCGCACAAGAGTCCGCGGCACACGGGCGTACCGCACTGCTGACCGCGGTCGACCGGGACGGCGTGGTCGGCTGCGCGCTGCTGCGCCTGACGGCCGGCGGAGGAGAGCAGCCGTCATGACGAGGGTGGCGCTGGTCACCGGCGGCACCGGCGGCATCGGCCGGGCAATCGTGCTCCGGCTTGCCCAAGATGGCTCCGATGTGAGCTTTTGCTACCAGTCCCGGCCGGAGGCCGCGCGCGAATTGGAGAAAGCGGCGGGCGAGTACGGGGTGCGGGTGATCTCTTGGCGGGCCGACGTAACTGACCTGGCCGCGGTGAAGGAGTTCGTTGCGGCCACCAGGCAGGAACTCGGCCCGCTCGACGCTGTGGTCACGTCGGCCGGCGTCGTGCGCGACACCCCGCTGGTGATGATGAGCGAGGATGACTGGCACCGAGTGCTCGCCGTAAACCTCGACGGCACCTATCACGTCTGCCGCGCGGCCGTATTCGAGATGATGAAGCGCAAGGCCGGCTGCGTTGTTGCCGTGTCATCGGTGGCGGGTGTAGACGGCAACGCCACCCAGGCCAACTACTCGGCGTCCAAGGCAGGGATCATCGGCTTCACCCGTGCCCTGGCCAAGGAGGTCGGCAGGTACGGCATCAGGGCCAACGTTGTTGCGCCGGGCTTCATCGAGACCGACATGACCGCCGGCCTGAGCGACACGGCCCGCGCGCGGGCATTGGGCCGGATCACGCTCGGTCGGCTCGGCCGCCCCGAGGAAGTGGCGGAGCTGGTCGGGTTCCTCGTGTCTGATCGGGCCGCCTACATCACCGGCGCGGTGTTCCGGGTGGACGGCGGCATCGTTGGGTGACCGGCGAGATTCCGCATCCCCTGACACCGCGTTCCGAGGTTCAGGCCGGCACGACCATCAGGCCTTGGCCGTTGCCGTTGTTCCTGGCCCGCCCGGGCAGCAGGCCGAACTCGGCCGCTTTGACCCCGGCCTGGAAGCGGGAGCTCGCTCCCATGTCGCGCATGATCACTGCCACGTACCGTCGGTAGGTGCGAACCGACATTCCCAGCTCGCGGGCGGCGACGTCGTCCTTGTACCCGGTGCTCAGGAAAGCCAGAACCTGCCGGGTCAGACCGTCCCATGCCCGGTCGCCGAGTCGCCGGTGGTCGGCCGCCGGAAGCGCCGAGTCCCAGCTGCTGGTGAACAACGCGCGCAGGGTGCCCACTATCGCCGGGGCGCGCACGATCAAGAGCCGCTGACCCGCGGTTCCGACGTTCCATCGGACCAGGGCTTTGCGCCCATCGATAAGCACCAGCTCTTGCGGTGGCGACTCCGCCACCCGGGCCTGGATACCGAGCACTTGCGCCTGGTCAAGGAATCTCACCCCGTCCGTGGTGGAGAAGGTCTCCGGCGAGCACAGCATCCGCACCGGGATCCCGGCACTGGCCAGTCTCCCCATCTCCGGCAGAGCCTCATCCAGTTTCTCTACTCCGCAACGCCGCACCGGCATGATGCACATCAGTTCTTCGCGTACCGTCGCCACCGACCGCCGTATCGCAGTACGGATCGTCTCACCGTCCGGCGATAGCTCCACAAGGGATCCAGCGGCCGATCGTTGGCGATGGTTGGACATCGCCGAGTCGACCAGCGCGCGTGCCTGGAGCAGGTCGCGCTCGACATCGTCGCCGGGGATGCGGCCGCCAAGAACCGTCCGCGGGCGCACTTGCCTTTCGGCTGCCAACATGGCATTCACCACAGTCCACCTTTCGTGGCACTTATCTCCCTGCGGGTTCGCGACGACGACCGCATGCTCGGCCACAGCGCGAAGACCTGTGTCTGGGTGCGGGACGGGTCACCCGGGCGCACGTACAGCTCGCCGCGCGACGGCAGCATGACGACGCCGGCCACGGTCCGGTCCCGCTGAATGTCACCCTCATCGGGGACACAAATTGGCGGCGCCGACAGGATCGCGAAATGGTCTTCCACATCGGCCCCGGGGTGCAGGGTTGACAGCGCGGTCATGCATGCGCTCAGCCGGCGGAGTGAAGAATTGCGCGCGAAGACGTTAAGCTCGTCATTCGGTGCGAAGTCGGGGTGCAGGAAATGGTTGGTGTGCGCCGTCTCCGATGCCTCGACGACGCGCATCTCGTCATCGAGAAGTTCTACATAGGCGGATTTCCTCCGGTCGCACAACGTGACGGAACGGGAACTTGCCAGCCGCAGACTGCCCAGGATGGAGACCGCCTGATCGACGCTCGCCGCCGTATCCAGTAGGTGCCGGATGGCGAGATAGGGCGGCAGTCCAGGCCGCCATTCTCCGCCGAACACCAGGTTCAGCCCAACCGCAAGGCCGTCGCTATTCAGGCCGAGATAGCCGAGCAAGCCAGCGAAGCTGAGCACGAGCGTGCGCCGGCGTGATCTTGCGGGCGCAATCTCAAGGACTGCGATTTGGTCATCTAGATTGCCGTTTAGATCGACGGTCTGCGCTAGCACCGAGGTGCTGTCCGAGCCGGCCCCGGCTCGTGCGTATGTTGTGCAGCCGCCGATCGCTGGCACCTTGCGGTAGCCCATGATCTCGCGCCGCAGCTGCAACAGCAGGGCATGGTGCCAGCTGATGCCAGCACCATGCGCGAGGCCCCGGATCTCCTCGGCGAGGTCAGGGGTCGCTGCTGCGATCGCCGCTCCATAATCGGACAAGACCGGCACCAGGGCACCCATTGACGTCGGCGTCGGCATGACGAGGTTGAGTCGGCACATCGAGTCGTCGATGAAAGCACGGAGGGATTCGGCACGCGCGAGACCGTGCCGATGGCCAATGCCGAAGGAGTCGCCCTGGGCACGTACGAAGGGAACTCTCGCGGCTACGGTCACTGGACGGCCACCGGCTGCCCCACCTTCGGCTGTGTCGCCAGCTGCTGCTTCACCCACGGCCATTCTTGGCGCAGCACGCTATAGAAGACCGCGTCCCGGCGACGGCCTCCGGGCATGACGTTGAAACTGCGCAAGGTTCCCTCCTCCACGGCACCGATGTTGCGCAGGCCGCGGCGTGCTTGCTCGTTAAGCCGATCGGTCTTGAACTCGACCCGCTCGGCATGCATCCGCTCGAAGGCGTGTTCCATCAAGAGGTACTTCGCCCAGCGGTTGAGCCCCCGCCCCTGGAAGTCCCGGCCGAGCCAAGACCAGCCGATCTCGATTCGCGCATCGTGCTCAGCCATGGTGCCGAAGCTCGTGCTGCCGGCCGCCCGGCCACAGCGCTTGTCCGTTATGTGATAAACGGCGCGACGGCCGGTGACATGGTCATCGATCGTCGCGTCGAAGAACGCATCGAAATCGGCGCTGGTCTCGATCATCGTCACGAAGTAGCGCCATATCTGCGGATCCATCGCGATGGCGCGCAGCGACGCACGGTCGTCAGGAGTGATCGGCCTGAGCCGAATGTGCTCGTTCTCGAGTGTTGCCGCCGCGATATCTGCCCAGCTCATCGCGCGGTGCTGCTTGCGTTGTGGCAGGCGAACACCGTGGTTACATCGCGCAGGGTGCGCATCCGGGCCACGTCGTGCTCGGTGAAGCTGGACAGCGCAACGCCGGCATCGTCGCACGCCGAGGTCAGGAAAAGCACCTTGTTGATCGATGTCAGCCCATACTCGCTGGCGAGGTCTCGATCGGGGTCGAGGTCCCCGGGGGAAACGCCCGGATCGAGCAGCGGCGCGAGGTTGCGGCGGAGTACGGCCTCAATATCAGCGTGCATAAATACCCCTTTGGTGGTCCTGGATCTCGGACCGGTAGTTCTCGAAAATCCGCTGCCGCCGCGGCTTGAACTGGGACGTGAGCGTGTCGTTCTCGATGCTCAGCCTGGGTGCCGCGACGATGATCTTCCTGACCTGTTCGTCCTGGCCGAAGGCGGCGTTGGTGCGGGCGAGCTGCGCGGCAATCGCAGCCTCGTCGGCCGGCTCGCGCGGCGGCGACACCACGGCCACGAGATGGGTCTGGCTCGGGCAGAAGACGACGCAATGCTCGATCGCGGGGCTCGTCTTCATGTGCTCCTCGATCGGCTGAACGATGATCTTCTTGCCGTTGTCCAGCACGATCACGTCATCGGCGCGACCGCGGATGAAAAGGAAGCCATCCTCGTCGATGTAGCCGACGTCGCCGGTCCGGACGACCCCGCCGTCGCCGAACATGCGCTCGGAATCGCCCGGCGCCGCATACTCGTAGCGCCGGTTCACCGGATGGTCGCAGCGCACGCTGATGACACCGTTGGCATCCAGCAACACCTGCTTGCCAGGCAGCACGCGCCCGACGCTGCCTTCCCGGCTGGCACCCGGATAGTTCTTGCTGACGATGCACGTCTCGTTCAGGCCGTAGCCTTCGTAGATAGGCATCCCGACGGTGTTGAAAAAGCGCAGCATCGCGGCGCCGGCCGGGGCGGACCCTGTCCATAGGTAACGGATCCGGTCGCCGAATAGATTCCTGGCCCCGTCGCGCAGCGCGGCTGCGCCCGTCGCGTCGCTGGCTCCGTCGCGCCGGACCCGCGCCTCGACGTGCTTCTTCGCGGTCTCGTAGAAGGCCGGCACACCCATCACGACGGTGGGCTGCGCCCACCGCAGCGCCGAGAATGCCGCCTGGTAACTGCTGACGGTGACGTCGTGGCCAAATCGCAGCGCTGAATAGATCCAGTAACGCTGCTGCAGCAGCGAAAGCGGCAGAAACACGAACAGTATGTCACCCGGGCCGTGTCCGAACATCTGCTGAACGGCGTGCATGGAGCTGTCGATGCTGCCGACGGTAGCCGCGAGGCCCTTCGGGGGACCGGTGCTGCCTGAGGTGAACTTGAGTGTCGTCACGTCGTCCGGGTCGTAGCCTACCGGCGGCAGTGTCCCGGGCGGATCCGCCTGGTCCACAAGCCCCCGGATCTCGCCGACCGGCCGGACTCCGGGTGCACAGGACGCCCGATCGGTGAACAGTAGTTTCAGGTCATAGCGTGTGAGGAGCGCGCCGTCTGGCTGGAATTTGCCCGGTTCGAATCCGGCGGTCACGGCCTTGAGGCGCAGGGCGGCGAGGTCGAGCAGTACCCATTCCAGGCCGTTGGCGGCCAGGATGCCGATCCGGTCGCCAGACCGAACGCCGAAACGGCGCAGGTGGAGCGCCAGACGTTCGGCACGCGCGTACAGATCAGGCAGCTCGAGCGTCTCTGTTCCGTCCAGGCCCACAAAGCAGACGCGGTTACCCGGCGCGGGCGGCGACCCGGCGATCTGGCTGATGATCGAGTTTGTCACGCGCCACTCCTGCGTTTCGTCGCGCCTGGCCGGATGGTCTCGACGTACGCCGCCATCGCACGAACAGTTGCCACCTCGGGTAGGCGGTGCAGCGGGACCGTGACGCCGTAGCGCTTGCGTACCGCGGTGACGATCGTGGCCGCGGCGATCGAATCTCCCCCGAGCGTGGCGAAGTTGGCCTCCGCAGCGACGGCGGGGACCTGCAGCACCGACGCCCACAGCGTTGCGATCGCCTGCTCGAGCTCCGAGGCGGGGGCTCCCCCGTTCGGAGACGCTGGTCCTTCACCCGCCTGGCCGACGGCCGCTGGGCCGGTGGGGGCAGCTCGCAGCTTCCCGCGGTCGATCTTTCCGTTTCTGGTCAGCGGCAGATCCTCGTGCCACACGAAATTGGCTGGGATCATGTAGTCGGGCAGGTGGATATGCAGTTCTTCGCGCAGTGATGCGTCCGGTGCGCGGGTGTCCCCGGTCGGCGCAAGATGGGCGACCAGCCGGTCGCCGCGCGCACCTTCCTGCCGTACCACCACCGCTTGCCGGACCGTGTCGATCGCGACCAGGCGCGTCTCAACCTCGCCCGCCTCGATGCGGTGGCCGTTCACCTTGATCTGGTGATCGCCGCGACCGAGGATTTCAATGCTGCCATCCGGCAGGTAGCGGCCTATGTCGCCGGTCTGGTAGAGGCGCTCGCCGCGCCGCGTGTCGTAGCGGAAGCGGGCGGCGGTGCGTGCTTCGTCGCCCCAATAGCCGCGGGCGAGACCGGTGCCGGCCGCATGTATCTCCCCGGCGACCCAGTCGGGCACGTCCTGCCCGTCCCGGTCAAGAATGTAGGCGCGGTTGTTGGCGTTCGGCCGGCCATAGGGGATGCTCCTGCTGCCGTCGTCCTCGGGGCCGATCTGATGCCGGACGTTCCAGATGGTGGTCTCGGTCGGGCCGCCGAGCGAGACAAGGGTAAGGCCGTCCTTCAACCGCCGCAGTGCGGCAGGCAGGGCCGCGGGGATGCGGTCCCCGCTCATCAGCACGAGACGCAGCGTCGCCAGCGACCCCGCCCCGTCCGTCACGGCCTGATCGTGCAGCAACGACACGATCGCTGGAACCGAGTTCCAGACGGTGACGCTGGTACTTTCGCAAAGTTGGAGCCAGTGCGCGGGATCGGCGGCCTTGTCCTCGTCCGGCATGACCAGCGCCGCCCCGGCGCTGAGTGCGCCGAACACGTCGTACACGGAGAGGTCGAAGCTGAACGCGCTGACGGCGAAGAATCGATCCCGCACATCGATGGCGAACCGGGCATTACAGTCCGCGACGACGTTGGCCACGCTGCGGTGGCTTACCATGACGCCCTTGGGCTCCCCGGTCGTGCCGGAGGTGTAGAGAACGTAGGCGAGATCGTCGGCATTTGCGCCTGCGGCAGGGGGCACGTCCGGCACCGTGCCGGCTCCCAGCGGTTGTGTCGCATCGAGCGCGAGTACGTCCACCCCGCCCCCGGTGGGCAGCCGTTCGGCGTTACTGAGGACGCAGCGCACCCGCCCGTCCCGCAGCATGTAGCGCTGCCGCTCGGTCGGCAAGGTGGCATCGACAGGCAGATAGGCGGCGCCCGCCATCACGGTGGCGAGGATGCCGATGATCTGCTCCGGGCCCCTGGTCATCAGCAGTCCCACCAGCTCGTCGCGCCCGGCCTGCCGGGCGCGCAGCCAGGCAGCGGCGTGACGGGCGCGCCGGTGGAGCTCGCGGTAGCTCATCGTCGCGTGCGAGGTAATGACTGCGGGGGCATCCGGTCGGCGCGTGGCTGCCGCGATGAAAGCATCCTGCAATAGCCCATCCGGCAGCGGCCAGGCGGTGTCGTTCGCGGCGCAGCGGCGCGCCCTTTGCGCCTCGGGGACAAGGTCGAACGCGGTCGCGGACCATGCCCCCTCCTCGAGTAGCCGGTGAAGGAGCGTCTGGTAGCCGGCCACGAGATCGTCGAGCAGGCCCTCAGGGAACAGTGCATCGACGCTGTCTATCTGGACGACGAGGTCCCCGTGCCGCTCGGCCGCGAAGGCGTTGAGCCAGACCTGCGGCGTCTGGCTGACGTAGTAGATCTCTGGTCCGAACAACGCGAATGTGGAGCCGTCGACATCGCCGTGCGGGTAGCCGATCGCGCAATTGAAGGTGAAGGGCATCCGCGCCCCCGCAGGACCACAGCGGCGGCCGAGTTCGCGCATTACCTCGATCCCGGAGAAGTGGCGGTTATCGAGGTCTCGGCGCAGCTGCGCCGCCACGCCCCGGGCCCGTTCGGTGAAGCTGATCCGCCGGTCGATAGCTATCTCCACCAGCATCGTGTCGGAAAAGGCGCCGATTACGTCGAAGATGCGCGGATGTATCGGGGGGCGGTCGGCGACGCTGGTGTTGATGGTGAAGCGGGAACCAGCGCCCCACGCGGCCAATGTCTCCGCGTAGGCGGCGAGCAGCAGACCCGACGGCGTGAGCCCGGCCCGGGCGCCACGCTCCTTCAGGGCGGCCCAGGACGGCGCCTCCATGCGCACCGTCCGGGGCGAGAAACGGGGATGGGTGATCGCGGACGGGCTGATCCGCAGCGGAAGATCTGGATGCGGGGCGAGGTCGTCGAGCCTGCCGAGCCAGTAGTCGCGCGAACGTTGCGCCGCAGGCCCGATGCGCGCGGCTTGCAGCGCCTCGACGTAGTCCGCAAACGACGCCTCTTGCGGCAAGTCTCCAAGCGCAACTGCCGAACCGTCGCGGTAGCAGCGCCACCAGTCACGCATGAACAGGAAGGCGCTGAAGCCATCCATGACGAGCCCGTCGGTGCTGATGTGCAGCACCATGCGGTCATCTGCGAGGATCGTTACCTCGGCCGCGAGCAGCGGCGCCCGGTCCACGGGGAGGATCCGGTGGGATCGCTGCTCGCGCACGGCCAGCAGTCGGCGCTGCTGTTCGGCTTCGGCCTCGCCGCGCAGGTCCAGCCGCGCGATGCGTATGTCCCCCGGCGCCGCTTCCTCGACCTGCCGGCTGTCGGCGGTGAAGTGGGTGCGCAGCATCGCGTGCCGCGCGACGACCGTGCGCAACGCGGCCTCGAGCCGATCCAGATCCCAGGCGCCCTTGACTTCGCGGTAGACGTGGTTCGCGACATTGCCGATCTCGAAGGCCTCGTCACGGCCTAGCAGGTAGCTGCGCTGGAGCGGGGTCAGCGGGAAACCGCGGGCCTGCTCGGCGCCCGGCGTGGTGAGGTGGGTGATCAGCTCCGCCTTGTGTGCCTTAATGCGCCCGATGAGGTCGCGGTCCATCCGCTCCCGGGGTCCGTGCAGCCGCAGGTCAGTTCCGGATGCGGCGATCCTGAGGCCGCGCGACTCGATTTCGCTCAGGACCTGCAGGTGACTCATATCCGCACCGCCCCCGCCGTCTCCGTAACGGCCTTCGCCGCCGCACGTTCGCCGAGGAGGGACGCCAGCGCGGCGACGTCGCGGTCGCCGAGCAGGTCATCAACGGGGATGTCGACGCCGACGTCCGCGAGGATCTGATACTGCAGCGCGACGGTCTGCAGTGAGACCATCCCGAGCCCCGCCAGTGTCTTGTCGTCCACCGGTTCCTCCTCCGGTAGTTCCAAGGTGTTTCGTACGAGCGCGCGCAGCCAGGGCAGCAGCCGCGAGGTGGCGGTCGGCAGGCGGGCGGGCACCAGCCGCTGCGCACCCGGCTCGGCCGCCGGGCGGAAGAAGACCTGGCGCGCTAGGTTGATCCGGGTCCCGGGCGGAACCAGCGTTACGGTGTGGGGCCATTCGGCGGGCGGCGGCACGCCGAGCACTGCGGCCAGGCGAGCCGCGAAGCGCGGCATCATCGGCGCGGCGCAGTGTGCGAGCAGCAGCGCGGCGGCGAGTTCCAGCGCGGTCGCCGTTCTTGTCTCGTCCTCGCTTTTCGCGACGACCCCGTGTAGCCGGGCAAATGCGCTGGTGTCCTCGACGATGCCGTGCAGCTCCGCAGCGGCCTCGTTCAACGAGAACCTGTCCCGCCCGAGGCTGGCGGTCACCGCCGACAGCCTGGTGCTAAGCCGATCGAGGAACGCGGTCTGTTCCGGCGTCCAGTCACCGGCCTCCGGCGCGGTGCCAGCGTAACGTTTCTCCACGCGGGCGCCGAGATCGTTGAGCCAGCGCTGCCAGGTGCCGATCAGCATGTCCCGCAAGGCGGCTTCGTATGCACCGCGTTCGAAGTTGGTGCGGCGACCCTCGGGTCGCGTGCGCGACAGGAAGAAGCGGACCGCGTCCACGCTGTGCGGGCTGAGAATCTCCTTTCCCCAGATGGCGTGGCGGCGGCTAGTGGAGAACTTGCCTCCCTCGAGCAGGTAGAACTCGTTGACGTGATAGTCAATGTCGGGTGCCCAGTCCGGAAAGGCCAGCCGGTAGAGCGCCGGGAAGAGGACGGCGTGGTAGAAGCTGTTGTCGTAGCCAAAGAAATGGACGATCTTCCAGTCCTGCTGCGGCGCATCCGCGTGCCAGGCCTGCCCGACTCGGCGGCCAAGCGATTCGATGCCGTGCAGGAAGCCGTAGGCCATTTCCGGCCAGACCCAGATGACCTGCCCGTCCGCGCCCGGCTCGACCGGGGGGACCCCCCAGCGCGCTGGGTGAGTGACGGCCACGTCGAGGCGGGGGCGCAGGAAGAGACGGGCGGCAAGTTCCGTCAGCCGACCGGGGACGCGGCCGAGAAGGTGGTGCGCCGCGACCTCCGCGTGAAACTCGTGTAGCGGGAGGGAATACCGGATGACGGCGCCCCGGCGAGGTGGCGCGTCAGATCGCCCGGAGCGCGGATTCACGAGATCAACGCAGGCATTGGGCTCGCCGCACTCCTCGCAGATGTTGCCACCGGTGTGCTCACCGCAGATAGGGCAGCCGCCTGATACGTCCGCTTCGTAGAGGTAGTCCCCGGTCACGGCGTCGAACAGGGCCTGGCCGTCACGCGGGGCCACCGATTCCGCCGCGACGAGCCGGGAAAAGAACGCCTGTAAGCCCGGTTGGTATGCGGCATCGGTACTGGTCCCGGTGTACTGATCGACTTGGATGTCCATCAGGCTGAGCGTTGCCGCGATCTCGGCACCGTATCCAGCTGCGGTCTCTCCCGGTTCGCACCCTTCGCGCCGCGCACATTCAACGACATAACTCTGGAAATCGTCGCTGCCGGTGAGGTGCCAGGCGGCGGCCCCGTTCATTCTCTGGAAGCGGACGAACACGTCGGCGCCAAGATACGGCCCGGACAGGTGGCCGAGGTGAAGGTCACCATTCGGGGTCGGCGGGGTGGAGAAGACGAAGATCGGCCGCCCATCAAAGGGTTCGCGATCGATCCCGCGTGCGGTGTCGTATTCGCTGGTGGTCACGAATGTCTCCTTCCGTGCCGAGCCTTCGGCCGGCTCTCCCGCACGTGGTCGCCGGTCGTCATTCAGGTCGCCGCGGCTCAAGCCAACCGCGGGGCGGTGGTGACAGCGCGCAATGCCCTGGCCGCCAGTGCCGGGGCGAGCCGGACGCCGCTCCCGGAACCGCCGCGGACGGCGGCGACGCCAGGGATAGCCGCCTCGGAGGTGACTACCGGCAGCCGATTCGCGGTGTACAGATCGCAGAAGGCCCGTCCGCCGATCACAGCGGCGGCGGCGCTGGCGCTTCGGCGCTCGAGCGTGGCTATGCCCAGTCGCAGGTCATCGGCGCTTGGCCGGCCGTCGGACGCGTCCGGGTCGGTGTCCCACTCGTCCCGGTAGAAGCTCACCAGCGCCGTTCCGGCGGTCAGCGGCAGAACGAACAGGTCGTCGTCGAGGAAATACACCAACGGGTCGCCAGTGCCCACCGGCAGCCGGGCATACAGCGCGGCGACCCGCTTGCGGCGTGCGCCGGGAACGGCAGCCAGCGGCACCGGGCGTACGGGGGGCGGCGCCCACGGGCCACAGGCGAAGATGACCCGCCGGGCCGACCACTCCCCGTGTTCGGCCAGCAGCCGGTACCCGTCGCCGTCCGTCTCGACCGCGTTGACCTGCTGCCCGAGCTGGATTTCCGCTCGCCCAGCCACCGCCGCGACCAGCGCCTCGGCCACCGGCCGCGCATGGACTACAAACCCGTGCCCATCGTGGGTGACCATCTTGTCGCCCTCGCTGAGCCGCAGGTCCGGAAAGATCGCCGCCACCCGCTGGCGTTCCGCGGTGGTGACGGGCCGCAGCGGCGCCTCCACGATTCGGTCGCGAAGAGCGGCGAGGCCGGCCCGGCCCAGTACGTAGATCATCTGCACCGGGCGCAGGAACGGGCCGGCCGGGGTGTCGCGCAGCGCGGCGTATGCGATGGCGCTGGCGCGTACCAACTCCCGGTGTCGGGGCGTAGCGGCCAGCGGGAAACTGACGCCGGCCGACCAGGTGGTCGCCCCAGCGCCGATCGCGGACCGCTCCAGCAGCAGCACCCGCCAGTCCGGATGACGCCGCAACGCCTCGTACACCGCGAAGGAGCCGATCACACCACCGCCCACGACGGCGAGGTTTGCGATCACAGCGGTAATCCCATCCACCAGACGCTGAAAAGGCGAAGCCGGCCGGTACTCGTGTTGGTGATCTGGTGTGTCACCCTGCTGGCGAAGAACACCATCTCGCCCGGGCTCACGTCGAACACCTCGCCGCCAGACCTGACGGTGCCGTGTCCTGAGCGCACCATCCACAGCTCAGCGACGTCGTGAACGTCCAGGTCGGTCGTGCTTCCTGGCGGTACTTCGAACCGGGCCGCTTTGAACGGCCACTGGGCCGTTCCTGGCGTCGCGTCCCGAGCGACCTCCTCCACCACCATTCCGGAGTCATGTATCTCGGGATCCCGGTACGTGACCCGCTGCGCGTGCATCATGGCGCATTCACCTCCGTGGCCTGCGGTGTTAGCAGATCCTCCGCCTCCTGGCACCGCGAGCGGGCGCGCCGCCATGTGATCGTCGCCTGGGGGTTCTCGATCCGGTACACGGTCCGGCCACAGATCGAGTTGACGATCCGGGCGCTCCGCCATGCGGCGAGGCTGAGGTTGGGGTCGGCGATCCCATGCGTGGCCTCAGCGCCGTTTTGCACATAGATCCTCAGGTCAGCAGGGCCGTCCCAGTCCAGCGAGTAATCCGGCCGGACCGGGAGCCCGCCGTTGCGCGTCAGCAGCTTTCCGCGCAGCGGTTCGAGACACTCGGGAAACTGACTGCGGTAGCCCGTGCAACAGATCACGACGTCGGCGTCACGGGTCTCGACCTCGCCGGTGTCCTCATCCTGGATGGTGACTAGCAGCCGGTTATGGTCGCGGACAAGGTCGATCACCCGTCGGCATACCAACAGCCGGTGACGCATGCGCCCCGGTTCGAGTACGTCGAGGTCGTACAGGCGCTGGTAGACGTCGCGCAGCAACGACTCCGAGATCCCATGGCTGGCCATCCGCTGCTGCGTAAGCAGCGCGTGCCGTCGTTCCGCAGAGAGTCCGTAGAAGTGGTCGACGTAGGCTGGGTTGAACCATTCGTTGGTGAAGGGTGAGTCGTCCAACGGGAGAAAGCCAATCCGGCTGGAAACCCACGTCAGCGAACACGGCATGCCCAAGGCACCAGAGAGCACATAGCTCACCACCTCGGCGCCGCTCTGTCCCCCACCGATCACAAGGAGATCCCGACGGTCCAGCGATGGCTGCGCCAGGCACAGCTCGTCGCTGTGCAGCACCGTGTCGCCGCGCAGCCTTTCCGCGAATGACGGCATGGCTGCGCTACGACCGGTGCCGAGCACCACGTTGCTCGTCGTCACCGGATAGCTGCCCGAGCAGTCGACCTCGAACGCGCCGTCCCGCAGCCGCACACTGTCGACACGGTGATCCCACCGGACGCTCTTCAGCTGACCAGCGGCCCACTGGTAGTAGCGCTCGAACTCCTGGCGCGAGCAGGAGTCAGCGTGAGCGATCAGGAAGCGGTACAGCCGTCCTTCACTCGCCAAGTAGCTGAGGAACGAGAACGCGCTGGTGGGATCGACGAGGGTAACAAGATCCTTGAGAAAGGAAACCTGCAGCCTAGCTCCCGGAACCATGATCCCGCAATGCCACTGGAACGAAGGACGCGTCTCAAAGAAGCGCGCACGGATGTCAGATAGCGGCTCGACCAGTGCAGCCAGGCTCAGGTTGAACGGGCCCAACCCGGCTCCAACAACGTCGAACTGTTCCATGGTTCGCCCTTCGCTCACAGATCGCCGGGGGCGAGCTCCGCCATTGCGAGAAATCACGCTCATGCAGAGCGTCCCGAGTCCAGGGCGGCTCTGTCAGGGGAGGTGACTACTCAATCCACCCCCGGATCCCACTCAACAAGCCGGGGATGCCCGTCATAGCTTTGCGGCATGTTGATCCCGCGCGATGGGCCGCTGGCCGGTCGTCGGCACCAGCTCGGGGAGATCGAGACGGCACGCCAGCGGGGAACGGCAGGGGTCGTGCTCATCACCGGTCCCATAGGGGTAGGCAAAACCCGGCTCGCGTTAGAAATGATCGTCCGCGCCGACGCCGAGGGCTGCGTTACTCACTGGGTCGCGGCGACACGGGCCGCGAGGGAGATCCCATTTGGGGCACTCGCTCACCTGTTGCCCGATGACGAGGACACGTGTCGGACGTTATTGAGCCGCCTGCAGATAGCCAGTCGTCTGCTGCGACGCCGGGCCTGCGGCCAGTCCGTAGTCATGGGAGTCGACGATATTCATCTGCTCGACGACGCGAGCGCCGCCCTTATCCATCACTTGATCGTGAGCGAGACCGCATTCGTGATCGCCACGGCCCGTTCCGTGGAACATGTGCCTGATGTCTTCACTGCGCTATGGCGGCAAGGAGCCGCACGGTGGCTGGAGCTGGAGCCGCTGACCGAGGAAGCGACCGCCGAGCTGCTGAGCGGCCTGCTTGGCGATCAGGTGGACGGCCGGGCCAGACGCCGGCTCTACCAGCTGAGCCAGGGCAACGCGCTTTACCTCCGCGAGCTTGTCCAGGCCGCTACCTCCACCTCCGCGCTGCGGAAGGTCGCGGGCGTGTGGCGGCTGCGCGGCAGGCTCTTCCTCACCGCTCCGCTGGAGCGCTTGCTCTGGGCTCGTATCGAACAGGTCGACTCCGCCGTACGCCGCGCGGTCGAGGTGGTGGCCCTATGCGAGCCGCTGGGTGTCCCGCTGCTGTTAGAGGTCTGCCCGGCTGCGCTTCTGGAAACAGCCGAAGCGGCCGGACTCATCCAGATGCTCGCTGACGGTCGGCGGAGGAACGTTCGGCTCGCCCACCCGCTGCTCGGCGAGGTGCTCCGCACCGCCCTGCCGCGGCTGCGGAGGATCGCTATTCACCGCCGGCTGGCCGAGGTCCTCGCCGACAGTGGTGCCCGCCGCCGGGACGATCTGCTCCGGCTGGCGATGTGGCAGCTTGAGGGAGGACGGCGGACGAATTCGCCGCTACTGCTGGCGGCTTCCCAGGAGGCGGCGGACCTCGGTGACCACCAGCTCGCGGCCCGGCTCGCTCATGTCGCGCGTGAGGCGGGCGCCGGCTTTCCAGCCACCATCCTGGCCGCGGAAGCCCATGCATGGCAGGGCCGAACCGACCTCGCCGGTGAACTATTCGCCCAAGCCAACCGAGAGGCGGCGGACCCGGGCCAGCGGGCTCATGTCGCGTGCTCGAGTGCGGCGCTGCTGTTCCTGAACTCGCGTCAGCTGACGAACGCGTTACGGGTCCTCGAACAGGCCACGCCAGAAGACGACACTGGTTCGGCTCTGCGACTGGTGACCCAGGCATTTCTCGAAGTGCAGGCAGGACGGACGGCTGACGGTCTGCGTATCCTGCTCGCCGCCGTCACCCACCCAGGGACAGACCTGGTGCGCCTGCATGCGCTGCCCACCCTGGCGAACGCGCTCACCGCCGCCGGGCGGACCGAGGAGGCACTGCGCATCTGCCGACAGGCCGCTCGGACGCCGCGGTCGCTCCAAAAACACAACGCCTACCTGGCAGACGGCCTGGGTCTGGCCACGTTCAACGCTTTGATGTACCACGGCTTGCTCGGGGACGCCGAGCGGCTCACATCGGACCGTTACCAGCGGGCCCTGGAAGCGGACAATGACCAGGCTCGCACGGCCTGGTCATATGCACGCGGCCGGGTGGCGCTCGGCCAGGGGCGGTTTGGCACGGCCGAGCACTGGCTGCGCGAGAGCCTGCACCTGCTGCGCGAATACCCGACGCTGATGGGGCCCGCCGGATTGCTCACCTGCCTGGGCGATCTGGCCGTGATCGCCACGCTCCACCGAAACCACGAAGCGGCTGGCCTCCTCGACGAGGCCGACCGGGTGGCGCAGGAAAACGTCTTCGCCCCCGACTACGAACTGGCCAAAGCTTGGGTCGAGAATCTCCGAGGCGACCCAGAGAGCGCACAAAAGCGCGCGTGGCGAACTGCCGAGCGCGCAACCGCACTGGGTGGCTACGCCTACGCGGCGCGAGCACTGCACGCCATGGTCCGGTTCGGTGCTCACGACCAGGCGCTCACTCCCCTGGCCAAATTGGCGGGCCGGCTACAGGGGCACGTCGTCGCCGCATTCGCGGCCCACGCCGTGGCCATCGATGCCAATGACAGCGCGAAACTCAACCAGTGCGCTGCCACTTTCGCAAGGCTGGGCATGATGCGGCTCGCTGCGGAGGCCGCCGGGACCGCAGCCGCCCTGCATCGACGGCGCAAGGGATACCGCGCGGCCGCTAACGCCATGTCCTGCGCCGTGCGGTACGCGCAGCAGTGCGACGGCGCGCCGATTCGGGCGCTGCTGCCTGACGACGCAGTCGCTACTCTCAGCACGCGCGAACATGAGCTCACCATGCTCGCCGTCTCGGGCTTGACCAACCGGGAGATCGCCGAGCGGCTTGTCCTTTCGGTGCGGACGGTCGAGAACCACATGTACCGTGCCTACGCCAAGCTCGGCATCGGGAGCCGCGATGAGCTCAGCAGCTTCCTGTGGGACGACGGCGCATAGGCCGCCGTGGCGGTTCACCGGGTGGCCGTGCTCATGAGAAATTCCGGCGTCACTGCTCGTCCTGCCCCACTGCTTGGCCGTGGCTGATCCGGTGGACGGCGTCAGGTGTGGCCAGCTCGGCCCGCAGGTCCGGGTGGCAGCGGTAGAAGGACAGCGCGTGGTAGACGGTGGTCGGGTCGGTGGCGAGCCAGAAGGTGCGGACGACCATGATCGGCAGGAATTGCAGCTCCCCCGAGCCGAATCGGCCGAGGTAGCGGCGTAGCCGGGTGTCCTGCGACGGGAACGCCTTGATAGCGATGATCGGAGTGCCGAGCCATCCGGCGGAGACTGCGACGATGGCGTACCACGGGACGAAGTGGGTGGAAGTCAGGCTGCGGTGGTACACCCCGTCGGGGGAAAGGGTGAGTGCGCCGGGTGCCAGACGCAGCATGGTGACCAGGAACCATCCGACCACCATGGCGATGAGTCCGACGACGACTGCCATCACGACTCCCACGACGGTGGCCGACGCGACGAAGGCCGCTGTCATCACCGCAACGACCAACTCGGTCATCACCAAGACCGCCGTGAGCCAGTAGTACGGCCAGGCCGAGTAGGCGAACGTCACGCCCGTGGTGCCGGCTTGCGCCGGGGTGAGTGTTCCCGTTCGGTTGGAACGCCGGCGTTTCCACCAGACGCAGGTGCTCAATCCCACGAGATGGCCCATGTATATGGCACCCGCAGCGAGCAGGACGCCATCAGCCGGTTGACCTGTCCACAACGCCCATGCCGCTCCTGCCGCCATACCGAGGGCCATGACGGCCAGGAACCCCATCGAGAATTTGAGCCACACGGGAAGTCGCGGCTCGGTCCAGCCTGCGGGACTCGGCAGTGCCGAGCCGCCGGGCCACCCAACCGGACTTTGGTCTGCACGCATCCTGCCGCTCCGTCCTGCCTCGGGGCTCAAGGGCTGACCGGGTTGCTGTCACAAAGACTGTAAGTACCGCCGCTCCGGCGCCGACAGGTCGTCCGCGTCATCGCGGCGTCGCTCTGCGCGGTTTCGTTTGGGCGGTAGGGTCGAAGACCAGCTCGCTTAGGAGGTGGCGTCACGATGCTGGCCACAGCTTTTACCGACCTCGTGGGCTGCCGGGTGCCGATCCAGCTGGCAGGCATGGGCGGGGTAGCCACGCCCGGGCTGGCGGCCGCGGTCGCAGACGCCGGTGGCCTCGGCATGGTCAACATGGTGATGCAGCCTGCTCGCGACGTTGCGGTCGCGCTGGATGCCATGACTAGTCAGACAACCGGGAGGGTGGGGCTGAATATCCTGATGCCCTTCCTGGATCCCGAGGTAGTTGAGGTCGCGGCGAGTCGGCTACGGGTGGTCGAGTTTTTCTATGCCGATCCCGACGCGGCCCTGGTTCGCCGCGTGCACGACGGTGGGGCGCTGGCAGCCTGGCAGGTGGGCTCGCTCACCGAGGCCCGCGCTGCCGTGGAGGCGGGATGCGATTTCATCGTCGCTCAGGGCACCGAGGCGGGAGGGCATGTGCGCGGCCAGGTGAGCTTGTTGCCCCTGCTCGACTCGGTGCTCGACGCGGTCGATATTCCCGTGGTGGCGGCCGGAGGCATCGCCACCGCGCGGGGGGCGGCGGCTGTCCTGGCTGCCGGTGCTTCTGGGGTGCGCCTAGGCACCCGCTTCGTCGCCACACTCGAGGCGAACGCCCACCCGTTGTATATCGATGCTCTGCTACGGGCATCGGCCGACGACACTGTCCTGACCACGGCTTTCTCCGGCATGTGGCCCGATGCCCCGCACCGGGTGCTCCGCTCATGTGTTGAGGCCGCCCAGGGCGTCACCGACGACATTGTGGGAGAGATGTCGTTGGGTGCGACCCGGATTCCGGTGCCCAAGCTCTCGGTGCCCTCACCCACCAGGGACGCGACCGGTGCCATTGCGGCAATGGCCCTTTACGCTGGGGAGTCGGTCGGGGCGGTCACGCAGGTCGTGTCGGCCGGAGAGGTGGTCCGGGAACTGGCCGAGGGTGCTGAGCGCCTGCTGCGCGCACACTGCCCTGAAGCCGCGGAGGACCGCCCATCCCGCTGATGGTTGTGGGGCCGGGTGTTCCCGGCGCCACAGGTTCTCGGTAGCCTGATTCAGGGTCCGTTGTGAGGCGGCGAGCATGTTGGCGTCGGCCAGCCAGATCATCGGCAGGGACAACGAACTCGGGTCCGTGCGCCAGTTCCTCGATGCCGTGACGAAGGCCCCGGCGGCGCTGCTGATCGAGGGCGATGCGGGGATCGGCAAAACTGCCCTCTGGAAAGAAGCCCTCGACCTCGCTTCGGAGCGTTCCTACCGGATTCTTGCCTGCCGCCCCGCTGATGCGGAAACCCGCCTCTCGTTCTCCGCGCTGGATGACCTTCTGGCGGGGGTGCTCGAGGAGACTCTTCCCGTCCTCGCCGAGCCGAAGCGCCGGGCTCTTGAGGTTGCACTGCTCAGGGCGGCGGTCGCCGGCCCGCCGCCGGACGAGCGGGCGGTATCGCGCGCCGTCCTCGACATCCTTCGCCTGCTGGCGGCCGCCGCGCCGGTGATCGTCGCGGTGGACGATGCTCAGTGGCTGGATGGCCCATCAGCGCGGGTCATCGGGTTCGCCGCGCGCCGCCTGGCGACTGCCCCGATCGGGATGCTGGTGTCCTTGCGAACCGAAACCGAGGGCAGCGCAGCGCCCCTCGGCCTCGATCGCTGGCTTCCGGAGAGCCGCCTGCACCGAGCGGCCTTGGGCCCACTGAGCCTGGCGGCAATCCATCAGCTCGTGCGGCGACGGCTCGGCCCTGCTCTGCCGAGACACACCCTCGTCCGGCTGTACGGCGCGTCTGCGGGAAACCCGTTTTTCGCGCTGGAGATGGCCCGGGCCGTGCTTCGCCTGAAGGGGCCGCTGCCACCGGACCAGCCGCTCCCGGTGCCTGACACCCTGGGTGGGCTGATCCGGGATCGGCTGAGCCTCCTGCCGGACGGCGCCCAGCGTGCCCTGCTGTACGCGGCGGCGCTTTCGCACCCCACGGTGGAGCTGGTGCGGGCGGCTGCCGGCAGCGTGGCCGCGGCGCGGGGGCTGCAGACGGCCCGGCAGGCTGGAATTGTCGATCTCGCGGGACAGCGCGTCCAGTTCAGCCATCCTTTGCTGGCGTCGGTGCTGTATTCCGGGGCCTCACCCGAGCAGCGGCGCCGACTGCACCGTCGGCTCGCCGGCGTGGTCAGCGATCCCGAGGAGAGGGCACGACATCTTGCGCTGGGCGCCGCCGGTCCCGATGCCCAGGTCGCCGCCATGCTCGACGAGGCCGCGAAGCAGGCGTGCGCGCGGGGGGCCCCCGGTGCCGCGGCGGCCTTGTCCGAGCAGGCCCGCCTGCTCACCCCGGATGCGGCGACCGGCGAGGCTCGCCGACGGACGATCGGTGCCGCCGATTACTACTTCCGTGCCGGGAACATGGCCCGGGCCAGAGAGCTGCTGGAAGATCTGGTGGGGGTGCTCGGACCAGGTGTGGACCGGGCTGTAGCCCTGTTTCGCCTGGGCGTAATCCACTACCACGAGGACAGCTGGCCCACGGCGGAGGATCTGTTCCATCGGGCGCTGCGCGAGGGCGGGCGGGATGCTGCCCTCCGTGCTGAGGTAGAGCGGGAGCTGGCCTTCGCCCGGCAAGTAGCGGGCGACATTCGCGGCGCTGCCGGGCACGCCCGCGCCGCTGTTGCGGCGGCTGGCCAGAGCGGCGATCCCGTTCTTCTGGCGCACTCGCTGTCACGCCAGGTGCCCTTCGACTTCTTCCTCGGACGAGGCATCCGGGCCGATCTCCTGGAGCGTGCGGCCGGCTTGATGGCATCGGCAGGCGCAGAGCCCGGCGTGGGCAACCCGATGCTGGACGTGGGGGTGGTCTGGGGAGGCGTCCTGCTGTGGTCGGACGACTTCGCCGGGGCGAGGGCCAAGCTGGGCGAGCGGCTCCAGCATGCCATGGATCTCAATGACCAGAGCTCGCTGCCGTTCATCCTGTATGAGCTCAGTGAGCTGGAGTGCTGGGCGGGCGACTGGCACCTGGCCCGGCGCTACGCCGACGACGCATGCCGGATCGCTATGGACAGCGAGCAGGATGCGGTGCTCGCCGCCGCGCTGTACGCCAGGGCGCTCGTCCGGACTCACCTCGGGCAGATCGAATCCGCCCGCGCCGACGCCGAGGAAGCCCTAGCGCTCGCCGAGCGGAGCCGGAACGCGCCGGTAACGCTGATGGCCCGCTCGGTGCTCGGCCTGATCGCACTGTCCCTGGGCGATTTCGAGCAAACGCATGCGCACTTGGCACCGGTAGCTGAGGCGATGAGCGTGATGGAGGTGGCAGAACCCGGCGTTGTCAGGTTCTGGGCCAACGAGATCGAGGCCCTCATCGCCCTGGGGGAGCTGGACAAAGCCGCGGCGACGGCCGGCCAGTTGGAGGAGCGCGGCAGAGCCCTGGACCGTCCCTGGGCCCGTGCCACCGGAGCCCGCTGCCGGGGGCTGCTGCAGGCTGCCCGCGGCGATCTCGGCTCCGCTGACCGGGCCCTGGAGCAGGCCCTCGATGAGCACCAGCGCCTCCACATGCCGTTCGAGCTCGCCCGCACACTACTGGCACGGGGGACGATTCGGCGCCGAGCCAAGCAGAAGCGGCTGGCCAGGGAATCCCTAGACGAGGCCTTAGAGATCTTCGAGGGCCTTGGCGCGCCGCTGTGGGCCGGCAAGGCCAGTGCCGAGGCTCGCCGGATCGGGCTTCGGCCACCCGCACCCTCCGGCCTCACCTCGAGCGAAGAGCGGGTGGCCGAGCTGGTGGCGGCCGGTCACACCAACCGCGAGGTCGCCGGCGCCCTGTTCATCAGCGTCAAGACCGTGGACTCCAACCTGTCCAGGATCTACCGCAAACTCGGCGTCCGCTCCCGAACGGAGCTGGCCAGGAAGCTGCCCGCCAGGGACGCCCGCTCTGAGCGAAGCCGGGAGACCGGCCTCGCATAAATCTCGCACAAATACAGGAATCCTCCCGATTCAATCGTGCCCCCCGTGGCTCTACCGTGAAGTGCAACGGCCTTGGGCCGGAGAACGGGGACGGCGAGCGCTTCGTCGATTTCGAGCACCACACCTCCACAGGCTGCCCCGAGCCCTCGGCGAGGGCGAATGCCTTCGCAGCCACGGCGGGGCTGGGAGACGAATGCCGACCTACGTCGTGGAACGGTACTGGCCGGGTGTGACAGAAGAGCGCCTCGCTCAGGCCATCGCGCGGTCAAAGGAGGTCGTCGGGTTGATGAACCAGGATGGCATCCCCGTCCGTTACCTCCGGTCGACCCTGGTTCCGGGAGATGAGGTGGTCTTCTCGCTGTACGAGGGCCCCTCCGCCGAGGTCATCCGCGAAGCGAACGAACGCGCCCAGATTCACTTCGACCGGATCGTCGAGGCGATCGAACTGGAACCCGAGGCGTCGCCGTGAGTTGCCTGGCCGTCATGCGGCCCGGCGGGACGCGGGTCCGGCCCGGATGAAGTGAGCTTGATCCGGCGGGCGAGGAGAACGGGCGAGGAGAAGGGGTGACGGCAAAGTTGCCGGCTGGAGTCATCGGCGGGATTCGGCGAGCCAGCCGTCACGCCCAGGGGAGGCAGGAGTCATGGACCAGTGGGGGGTATCCGCTCACCACTCACCAGTGAAGGAGGACGGCATGAAGGCGATTCGAGAAGGGGGAAGGACCCGCATGAGACGGTTTGGAGCTCTATCGACCGCGGCTGCCGCGGGCGTCTTGGGCATTCTGGCGCTGGCTGGTCCCGCGAGCGCATCGGGGGCCGGGGCGGTGAGTTTCACCGAGCATTTAAGCAACGTGGTGGTGGACCAAGAGGCGACTGCCAACCCGTGCACGGGCGCATCCGGCACGCTTACCGAGATCGCGGACAATGGGGTCGCGCACATCACGATTCTCACCTCGGGCCAGGGAGCAGGAACGTTCTGGGCCACATTCACCGCCACCGGAACGGCATCGTTCGTGCCCGATGACCCCTCACAGCCCAGCTACAGCGGAAGGTTCACCGTCTGGGACGGGGAAAACGGCAACCTGAAGAACGAGGTCGCGACGTTCACCGGAACCTTCCATCTCACTGGCACGGACGGATCCATCCTGCGGCTTCACGACACATCCCACATGAACGTGAGCGCGAGCGGCATCGGCGGTATCTCCTTCGACAAGCCCATGCTCACCTGCGGCTAACAAGCCGAAGCACACGAGAAACAAGAGGGGCGGGCTCATCCCCGCCCCTCTTATTCTCGCCAACTTCCGTACCGGCGCACCGCGTGACCGCAAGGAATTCTCATTAACCCGCTTCGACGGAGTCTCCCTGCCGGTACGGGCCGCGTGAGCCGTTCGGCATCCTGTCTGTGCCGCGGCGCGGACGGCGCGGTTGCAGGCCTGCGGCGATGAGGCTGGCCGGCCACTGTTACTCGCTCCGCAACACCGTGGCCGGCTGCGTGCGTGCGGCCGCCCGCCCCGGGAGCGCCGCGACGACGTTCGCGAGGGCCAGCGCGCTCGGAACGGCGATAAATATCGCAGCGAGCGGGCCGACCGGCTCCGGCAGCACACCGAGTTGCGCGGCGAAGGCGCGCCACCCCCACCGGCCCATTGCGATACCGGTGGAAGCCCGATGAGCAGCGCGGTGGCCGCGATTGTTGTGGCCTGCCACGCGACGGCACGCCGAACCTGCGGCCTGACGAACCCGAGTGTCTGCAGGATCGCCAGGTCACGGTGCCTGATCCGGATGGAGGTGAGCGGTGTGTGGGCAACTGTCCCGACGGCAATCAGCGCGAGCAACCCGGAAAACAGGACCGGGACGCCGCGATGCGGGCCAGGCTGATCACGTTTGCGGGGCGCTCGACGCCGACGATGGTCGGGTTGGGGAGGCCCTTTGTGTCGCTGGTTGCCGAGGCGAGCCCCGCGTCACGGCTGACACCCGGGGCGAAGCGAACCAGGAAGGGCAGGGAGCCCGGCTGCCGGGCGGCGCCCGGATCGAGCCGCTGAAAGCCGGGCAGCGCAACAGCCGCTCCCTCCCCAAGCTTCGTCGCCAGGAAGGGGTTGGGCGGCACGATGACCGTTCCAACGACTCGCATACGGACCGGCTTCGGGTGCCCTTCGGCCTGGTCGAGTACGAGGTCCACAGTTCGGCCGATCGCCGTGTGGGCGGCGCGCATCGTCGCGGAGCCAAGGGCGACCTCATCGCCTGCCGCGGGTGCCACCCCAGCCGTAAAAACCAATGACCCCGGCCCGTGCGATCCCGAGCGACACCAGCTGGACGCGGGAGAGGCCGAGCGCCCAGAGGGCAGGCAGGTCGGCCGACTCAAGGTAGGTCTGCCGCGCCAGTGACTGCCCGAGGATGGCGAGCGCGGCGAGCCCTATAAGAACACACAGCACCCACAGCGCTTGGGACTCAAAGCGGATTGATCGTTGGATCGCAGCGGTCTGGACCGGCTGCGCGAGGGGGATGTCGACGCTGCCTAATCCCGCGGCGGCCATGTGCCGGAGGAACGCGTCCTGGTCAGCTGCGCCCCGGCGGAGTTTGATCATCAGCGAAGCATCAGCCGGCGATGGCCTGATGCCGTTCGACCTGACGAAGGCAGGGGTCACGTACAGGCCACCGAGGCCCGGCGACGCGCCAACCGCGGGGAGTCCCGGCGAGGCCACGATTCCCACGATGCGAACAGTGCCGAGCCTCGGGCGTGCTGCATTTGGGTCGCCCACGATCAGCCTGATCATGCTTCCCAGCCGCAGATTCTCACGGTCCGCATTCGGGAAATCGATCACCGCCTCGCCGGGTGCGCGAAGGTCTACCATGCGGCCAGCGACAACCTTGAACCGGTTGAGCTTGACGCCCGCCCGTCCCCGGAGGTCGGTGGTGGCCATAAGTTCCGGTGCCGGCACCAGACGGCCCGAGGGCAGGTGGCCGCGTGGGTCACCACGTCGATACGGGCCCATCGCGAGACCTCAGGCATCGACTCGATCTGAGCCAACGCCCGCTCCGGATTGATGTTGCCGGGAAACCCGCCCGTGATCAGATCGTAGCCATTCTGCGCCCGGACGAACCTGGGGTAGGCCGTCTCGGTGCGCCGTGCGCCAGCGGCGGCGGCAGCCGCGGCCGCCCCAGCCAGGCCAATCAGGAGCGCGAGACCCAGCCACGACCGCCACCGCGTCCGCACCTCTGAGCGAAGTCGCATCCAGACCGCGGTCACGTCACCCGCCCCTTGCTCGAAAGCGTGCGTCAATTGTCTCCGCACCGCCCGAGACAAAGGAATTAGGTCACCACTTCCTTTCTACGGTAGTGCTCGCCACACCAGACAGCGTCCTGGGAAACCGCGCCACTCCTCACCGGTCCCCGCGCACACTCGCGCTCGGATCATGCCGCGGCGGCCACCGCCGCCCAGAAGTCGCCGAAACCGTCCTGCGGGCCAGTCATCGCCCGCTGCGTCAACAGGACGCCGATGGTGCCGCGCGCCGGGTCGACGTACGCGGTCGTCCCGGTCCCGCCGTCCCAGCCCCAGCGACCCGGCGCCATCCAGGGCTCGGCCGCCTCGACGTCCACCCCCGTGGCCAGGCCCCACGACCCGCCGGGACCGACGATGGGCAGCGCCTGCCGGCGCTGTGCGTCGGTGAGTGCGTCGGCCGTCATGAGCGCGACCGAGCCGGCGGTCAGCACCGGTCCGCCGCCGTCCGCCATGGCGCAATAGAAGCGCAGGACGTCGGGCGTGGTGGACACCAGGCCGGAACTCAGCTCCTCGAAGCCGGGCGGGCCGGCGAAGACGCCGTCCGGCGGATCCAGCACCTCGAGTCCGCCGGGCCCCGGCTGGTAGGCCGTGGCCAGGCGGCCGACGTCCGGGGTCCAGAAGCCCGTGGACGCCATACCCAGCGGCCCGGTGATGCGTTCGGCGAGCAGGTCGGACAGCGGCTTCCCGGTGGCCCGGGCCAGCACCACGCCGAGGACATCGATGCCGGTGTCGTACAGCCATCCCTCCCCCGGCTGGAAGGCGAGCGGCAGGTCGGCGACCCGCGCCACGAACTCGTCCGCGGTCATCTGAGGCGTCAGCGGGCCGGGGTAGACACCCCGCTCCATCATGGCCGTCTGCAGTGGGGTCTCGTCCAGCACCGCACCCCAGCCGCAGGTCAGGGTCAGCAGGTGCCGGACGGTGATCGGCAGCTGCACCTCGGTGGTGCGGTCGAGTGGGGCGTCGGGGGACACCAGGACGCGCGGGCTCGCCGCCTCCGGCAACCAGCGCGCGATCGGGTCGTCGAGGGCGAGCGCACCGTCCTGCACGAGGCTGAGCGTGAGGGCGCCCCCCATCGGCTTGGTGACCGAGGCGATACGGAACAGCGTGTCCTCGCCCATTGGCGCGCTCTCCGCCTCGACGGCCATCCTGCCGCCGGCCCGGACCCCCACCTGCCCACCGACGCGGACCGCGGCCACGTACCCGGGGATCCGCCCGGACACCACCTGGGCATCCGGCACCCGCCAGACGCGCTCGAAGCTCGTGTCCGCCGCCGACCCGCTGCCCGTGCGCTGCGTCATGCGCCCTCCTCCAGGTCCTCGAAATCTTATGACTGACGGGCCGACCGGAACTCATCGCGCCGGGCGCCGCAGCGCGCAGGGCCCAGGTAGGCGACGATCTCAGCGCCGGGAAGCCCGGCTGATACGCGTAAGCCGTTCGGGTATATTGCCCGGTCGTTTTCTTTCGGCTATGAGGTCAAAGTTCCACGGGTCGGTTCAGCGGCTGGTCCTGGCCGGATGCGGAAGATGTGGATCGACTGATCCTTTGCCCGGCACCTGCGGTCCTGCTCTGTCTTTGCCTTGTCCGAGACCACGACAACCTGGTCCGGCGAAATCCACGACACGCCCTCAGCCGTACAGTAGACAATCTCGCCTTCGGCATCCCTGGGGAGTGGGTAGGTCGTGCCCGCACCTATTATCTCCCAGCTCGATGGCGAAAGGCTGCCGACCCACAGTGCCGACGAGGCCTGGGATACGACCGCGATCCTGTCGCCGGCCACCGCGATGCCGCTGTAGTCCTCGAAGAGGACTGTCTCGGGCAGCCGGATCTTGCCCACGTGGTCCCAGTGGTGGCGGCCGCGCCGGAACACGTGGACCCGCCCGCCCCCCGGGACGCGGCCCTCGGCACCTCCTTTGCACCTGTTGCCCTCACAGAGCCCAAGCAGATGGGTCTGCCCGTCGCGGTGCACGCAGGTCAGGCCTTCCAGGCCCTTGTTCGGCCGGTTAAGCGGGAAGTCAAGCCAGGCACTGTCCAGATAGCGGAAGCTCGCGTTGTACTCCTGCACCATGGCCATGAACGTCCCATGGCCGCGGGGCAGCGACTCGATCAGGACATAGAAGCGGCCGGACCACGAGTCGTACGCGATGTCCTCGAAGCCGCGGCGGTGACCCCTGGGCTGCTTGATCACGTGATTGGCCGCGCCTGCCGGGGAAAGCTCGGCACCGACGCACGCAATGTGCGGCAGATTGTCGAAGATGACATAGAACAGACCGTCCTTGGCGAGCACGCCGCTGGCTTCGAGCCTCGGATCCAGCCTGCCCTCGAGAATGTCGAAGATCTTCGCTTCTTTGACCAGCTCAAGCTGCTGTGTCGGTGCATGCGTGGCAACCACGGTCGGCCTCCTGGCTTTGTCGCATCACGCCTGCCGCGGCAGCGGTTCCACGGTGGTAGGGAAGTCCGCTGCGTCGGTGGCGCGTGGTGTCGTCTTCCGCAGTTGTTCCAGTTGCTGGCGCGCGCTGTCGCACCGCATGCGGACGTAATGGACGATGCCTTCGGCCTTTTCCTGCCCGTGCCGGAGCTCGTTCTGTTTGCAGCCGGTCAGGTAGACCTCATCGTTGGTGAATTGGCGGCCGGTAAACGGCTGGCCATAGGGCGTGGCGGATTCGAGATAAGCGGCCTGGCACACGCGGCCCCACAGGCCATCATCGGAGTCGGCCGCGATCAGCTTGCCGAACGCGCCCGGATTGAACTGAGTATCGAGCAAGTGCTCCAGGTAGTCGAGGTAATACTGGCGATAATCACGGTTGCGCAGCAGATTCTGTACCAGCGGTATGCGCGACGTAGCGTGCTGCCGCCAGTAGCGCCCAGTGTTACTCGGCCAATCGAGAATGTCGGTGTACTGCCATTTTGTGCCGACGTAGTCGATACCCAGGCAGTTATCGTAGTCCCAAGGAATGAACGTGAAATAGGGTGATTGCATGAAGTCGTCTTCTGCGCCCAGCCTCCCGGAGTTGTAGAGGTAGTAGTTGGACGGGGTCGCGTAGTAGTTGTCCCAGCTGCCGAGCAACAGGTTCACGCTCGCCCACCTGAGGAAGGCGTGGGCGTTCATGATGCTGTCGACCGACTCGCGGAATGCGTCGGTATCGAACCGCCCATCTCCGGACGGAAGTCCTATGCCATTGATTGTCCGGATGAACTTTGCCAGGTCGTCGTAGGTGCTGGCGTCGTGGTCATCCTCGTTGGTCTTGAGGCGGTAGGTGCGGTCGTCGTGGGCGGTCGTGAAGTACTGTCGCCCGCTGTCGTCGCCGTCGCGCCCTGCCCGGTGTTCCAGGGTCGCGCATCCGACGTCCCCGCAATAGGCCTTGTAGAGATTGCCACGGTCGTTGCCGCCGAAGTGATCCTTCAGGAATCTCTTGTCAACCTGCTCAATGAGAGAGAACAGGCCGTAGTAGCTTGTGTCGAATGCAAGCTTCGCATAGGTGTGCCTGGCCGAGGGTACACCCGCACTGCGGAAAAGACGCCAGGCGAGTGCCTCGCGCATCTGCGAAGGATCGTTGTACATCGACTTGAGATTGACGCGGGCCATGCCAGCGAGGTGGTTGCCGCTGCCCGTGGCGCGCTCGAGGGTAATTTTCCATGATCTCTTCGGGGCGTGCAGCGTTCGGTTGCCGCTGTTCACGAGTGAGAAGCGTGGCGCGCTGAACAGGATGCCCTCGGCGTCTGGACTGGGAATCTGCCGATCCTCAGCCGGGTCGGTAGGCCACACATCCAGCCGCGCGCCGTGCGGCGCATCCACTTGACTCAGCAGGACACTGGGCTGCTGGGGGAAACCGGTGATATGGAACACGTACATGCGGGCAGCAAAGAACTCGTCCTTGGCCTGCGCTGCCTGGGCCGCCCCCGTCGTCGCATCCATGCGTCCTCCCAAATTTCTCCGCTGACCGGCAGCGGCGATGGCGCTCCCGTTCACCGCAGCTCCGTGTCATACAAGAGACAGGCGCTGGCGTCGTGATACACCGTCCGGGGTCCAATGGTCGATGCCAAGAAGGACCCGGTCAGCCCTGCGCGGCGCGTCCCGAAGGAGATCCTGGTGAGGCTGGCGCACTTCGCCGGGCCGCCAGAGACGGCCCCGGGCCGGCTCGGCCGCGCCGTCCGTCTGGTGGAGCCGCGATCCCCGCGCTGGCCGACTCTTCCACTTGTTTAGGGCTGTGCTGATCGCCGGGCGTCCCCGGGCCCGCGATCAAGAAGGCCGGGTTCGTTGGGGGAACGGGCTGTCGGCCTGAGGCAAACTTGCGAGCAACAGTACCGATAAGCTCAGTTCGACGGGACTTTGCCAGGCGGCCGGTAATGGTTACCCCGGAGCGTATTCTCCAACCCCATATTCACGACCGCGCGGCCGGTGTTCCGCAAATACTGCCCGATTCGATCAAGGCCGATATAGTTATTGATCACCTGATTGTTGCGTGTACCCGTCCGTAGCGTCACGCCATTGCCCGTATTGCCACTAATCAGATTAGACGGGTTCGAGCCGGCATCGCCAATGGAATTGCCGTGCGCCGCACCGCCTAGCAGAATCCCGCCCTTTTGGTTGCCCAGAGCCCTCAGGCCACCAATCTTTGTTCCGATGAAACTGCTGAAGACCCGGTTGCCATGCGCTTTCCCCACTATTGCGAGCCCATAGCCCACGTTCCCCGAAAACGTATTCTGCGGGATCACCGAACGCCGAGATCCGCCAACTACGTTGTGATGTGCGGTATCGTCAATCAGAAGCCCATCGCCGCCATTAGGCAACGCGGTGCCACCATTGGTTGTTAGACCAACAATATTGGGATCGACCGTTACGCCGGATGCATTACCCGCTAGTTCGATGCCGTTCTTCTTATTCCCTGAAAACACATTCGTCCGGGCCAGATTGTCGCCTCCAGTGGATGTGATGAGCAGGCCGTCATTGCCGTTGGGGGCGGCGCCCTTGAACGCCAGCAGACCTCCAAACGTATTGAAGGTGACGAATCCGCTCGCCGTGCCTGTTACTTCTATACCGTTTAGACCGTTGCCGGCGGACACGTTCCCTAGGGGAATCACCCCACCTACCTGAGTATCCGCCGAGGATCCATCAACCCGTATGCCGTCCAGTCTATTACTCACGGTAGCTGTATTGTCGGCGCCGATACCAAAGAAATTCCCTTGGACAACGCTATTTTTCGAGTTTGTAATGCGCAGGCCATTTTTACCGTTCCCGCTAAGAACGTTGTAATAGACAAACGGATTATTGATGAATTTGCAACCCACTAGCGAATTGTTGTTCGCCCCATTGATCCATACCCCATCGCCAGCATTGCCGATCGCAGCGTCCCCGTCGGCCGTCGTCCCGACAAAGTTTCCATTCAGCACGTTGTTCCGGGAACCGGTCCCGATCAATACGCCATTCTTGGCGTTGCCCGATATCAGATTGCCCAGCGGAGGTACCACGAAGACCGGAGTCACCTTGCCCTTGTCTCCTGTCGGATCATTCGCCTGGCCCGTACTGGTGTCAACAAAGTCGGTACCGCCGATCTGATTGCGGTTTGATCTTCCGGTTATCGATATACCGTCGCCACCGTTGGCAATGGCTGACGTACCAGCCGTATTCGTCCCGATATGATTAGACACCACCGTATTGCCTGACGATCCGGACAACACGATGCCGCTTCCCCTATTTCCAGAGATAACGTTCGCGACAACACCGGACGCGCCCGAGCTATTCAGCCCAATCAAGTTCCTCGACGAGGTCGCCGAAACGTACACGCCGTCGCCGTGGTTGCCGGATGCGGCGCCTGCCAGGTCCACGCCGATGTAGTTGTTATTCAGCGTGATTGAGCCAGCGTTCAGGGTTATACCGTTGCCGCTGGCGTTATCCACGGCAACACCCAAGAGCTGCGAACCACCCGAGCCTGCCGCAAATCGCAGGCCAGCGTGCCCATCGCAGTCAATTTCTACCACCGGCGGGCCACCGCCGATGTACGCGGGTGCCGACCGCGCGTCGATTGTCACCTTGCTGGAGATGGCAGGCAGCTGACTAGCGAGGGTGATGGTTCCGTCGATCGAGAAGTCGATGACCGAGGATCTTCCCAGCGAGCCCGCATTAACGGCCCTAATCGCCGCCCGAAGTGAGCCCGCTCCGGAGCTTTTGAGGTTCGTTACAACGATGGATCGCGAGGATGCCGAGGTGAAGGTGGACGTCCTGGGTGCCTGGGCCGCACCCGCCGGGATAGTGGCGGCCGTTGATGTGCATGCGGCAATGCAGGCGGCACCGGCGATGCGGAACAGGATTCTGGGCACGAAAGGACCTTCACAGCGCAGCCCCCTGCGCGGGAACCTCAAATGCGTGGTGAGAGCGGACATCGTTAGCCTGCTTCCATGGCTGGTGGAACGGTCTGATGTGTTCCGGCTACCCACCTGAGGAGGGCCAGACCAGAATCCGGCCTCGGCCGGTCCAGCACAGCGTGGCGGTGGCTCCCGCAAACCGGTGCCACTGGCTCTGGCCAGGGACTCGGCCCGATCGCGGCCAAGGTGAGCGCGCCCACGGCGACCCGGAACCCGTTTCGTGCGCGGTCGGACCGATCGAGCCAAACTGTGACAACAGGGAAGCTGCGGCATGGCGACTCCCACGGTCCCGGAGACTCAAGCGCGAAGAATTACGACGACGCCAGCTCTTCGAGCCCATCATTTGATCCGGAAGGTCCCCCTACTCCAAGGAGTATGCGCCGTCAGGCAAAGCGGCAAACATTGAGATATCGCTAAACCTCACGCAACAAAGCCTCGGCGAAACCGTACAATGTAGGCCCTTTCCGACACTGGGGCTACGGGGAGAATCCCCGCCTAGCAATAGCCCTAGGGATCGCTGGGATCTAGCCCCCGGACGAAATGCGTGACGGCTGCCACGTCAGCCGTGTGTTGTTAACTTACCGACTGAGGCTCTCGGCGGATCTGACCGCCGGTCAGGCCGGGAAATACAGTCCTGTCAGGCGCTGGGCTTCGGCAGCGAACCGCTTCCTGAGGTCGTCCGGGCTCATGATTTCCACCCGCGCGCCCAGCCTGAGAAACTCCGCCTCGGCGTGTTCCAGCGACTCGATCGGTACCACCGCGGTCACCCAGCCGTCAGCGTCCGGGGGCGTAGCCGTCTCGTCGACCGCCTGGCTGACCGCCGTGCTCATCAGCTCGCGGAGGCGCTCCCGGCCCGCGGGGGCCAGCCGGATGGTGGCATTCCGCTGATACAGGCGGTCGCGGAATTCAGCCACAAAGGAACTCCAGAAACCGGGCAGGTCGAAGTCGTCGTCGCGGTCGAAGGGCTCGTCAAGCACTGTGAGGCTGAGGATCTGGCTGACCCGGTAGCAGCGGAACTGGCCGCCGCTGCGGGCCACCAGATACCACTTGCCCGCTTTGAGCACAATGCCGTGCGGGTCCAGTGTCCTGGTCACGTCGGTGGGCGCGGCCCAGCGCCGGTAATTTACGGCGATCCGGTGCTGGTTCCACACCGCGTCAGCGACAGCGGCCAGGTGCGGTGAGGCGTCGCCGTCGTAATACCAACCCGGAGCGTCGAAGTGGAACCGCTGCTGAATCCGGGCCGCACGATCGCGCAGTTCGGCGGGAAGTGCCGCCTCCAGCTTGAGCCGGGCCGCCGCGAGCACGCTGCCCAGGCCAAGCTCGGCGGCCGCGACCGGCATCCCGCTCATGGAAAGCGCCCCCGCTTCGTCGGCGGTGAGGCCAGTGAGCCGGGTCCGGTATCCGCCGAGCAGCTGGTAGCCACCCGCGGGGCCCGCGTCGCCATACAGCGGCACGCCGGCTGAGGTCAGCGATCCCATGTCACGGTAGATGGTCCGCACGGACACCTCCAGGGTGTCCGCAAGCTGCTGCGCGGTGAGCCTGCCCCTGGACTGCAGCAGCAACAGGATCGACAAGAGCCGGCTCGCCCGCATGACGCTGACAATAGATGACAGGGATAGCTGATTACCTTCCCTGCTTGCCATTCACCGAGAAGTTCCTGCGCGTGCCAGGTGACATCGGGGTCACCGGCCGCCATGTCAAGCGCTAGCACGTAAACACCATCGACGCCGAGATCCCCGGCGCCATTCAGGAGGCCGTCTACGCGTTCCTGCCGCGGCTGCTTCCCGAGCCCGACGGCGAGACCCCACCGGCAGGCTGGGTGGTGCTGCACAAGCGAGCGGGCACGGCTGCCTACCTGTGCAGCTACAGCTGGGTAGGCAGGGGCCATGATGGGCCACCGAGGCCGTTCGGCGGGTCGGGTCGAGGGCCACGATGGGCCACCCAGGCCACCCAGGCCACCCCAGGCCACCCCAGGCCACCCCAGGGGCCACAATGGGCCACCGAGGCCGCTGCCGCATGGCCGTCAAGGTGTACTGCCAGCCTGATATCAGCCGGGCCGTCCATGATCCGCTACGTCGGAGCCTTTTCAGCTGTCCGCGCTGAAAAGGCTCCGACGTAAGGGATCAAGCTGGTCGCACAACGCAGAGCTGATTTGCGTGGTGCGAGGGCGAGCGGTCAGTTGGACGATCGTGATGGATGGCGGCGACAATCTGGCGATGAGCACCGACGCCACCATGCCCCAGCCGAACGTCCAGGCCCAGCTCTCAGTCCGGAATGGACGGGCCGCGGTGGACTTCTACAAGGCCGCCTTCGGCGCGGTCGAGGTGTACCGCTTCGGTGGTACCGATGATCTCGAAGAGGTGGTCGCGCAGCTCGCGGTCGGGAACTCGCTGTTCTGGGTCGAGGACGAGTCGCCGCAGTACGGGAATTTCAGCCCCGAGACGGTTGGTGGGGCGACGGTGAGAATGCTGCTGATTGTTGATGACCCGGAATCGGTCCTTGCCCAAGCGGTGGCCGCCGGTGCATCGCAAATCAACCCCGTGGGCGATGAGCACGGGTGGCAGTTGGGACGGATCGATGACCCGTTCGGCCATCGGTGGGAGATCGGCAAGCCGATCCGGGAATGGCCGCCCTCGGACGATCGTCCGGGAAGCGACTAGCGCATGCTCCGGTGTCTGTGTGCTGCATAGGATCACCTCTGCCTGATGAACGGGTAGAATTTCGGGCGCAGCCGCAGCGATCAGGCACACCCCGGCGCCCATCGCTTCCTCGGCCGCGGCACGACGCTGACAATAGATGACAGGGATAGCTGATTACCTTCCCTGCATGCCATTCACCGAGAAGTTCCTGCGCGTGCCAGGTGACATCGAGGTCACCGGCCGCCATGTCAAGCGCTATCACGTAAACACCATCGACGACGAGATCCCCGGCGCCATCCAGGAGGCGGCCTACGCGTTCCTGCCACGGCTGCTTCCCGAGCCCGACGGCGAGACCCCACCGGCAGGCTGGGTGGTGCTGCACAAGGGAGCGGGCACGGCTGCCTACCTGTGCAGCTACAGCTGGGTATGGGGCAATGTTGTTGAATCCCGAACGGCTGCCGCGGGCGTACCGTCCCTTGGCTGCCCGGACCGGAACCCGGAGAACTTCCGGGAGCTCACGAGGCCGTGGATCGGCTGCGTATGGGAGTTGCCGCCGCTAGGCCACGAACGGTCTGCCTGGGTGCGGCATGTGCTCGCGCCGGCTGAGCCTGATCTCGGCGGATATCTGGCTGACACGCTGCCCGAGGGCAAGACAGGGGGCGAGCAATGAGCGGTGCGGGGGACTTCGAATTCTTCGTCGGGTCGTGGGACGGCGCCCAACGGAGGCTGCGCAAGGTACTGGCCGACTGCGATGAGTGGGACGAGTTCAGCTCCACGACGCAGTGCTGGTCGCTGTTCGGCGGCGCGGCGAACGTCGACGAGGTACGTGTCCCCGATCGGGGTTTCAGCGGGCTGTCGGTACGGCTGCTCGACCCGGCGAGCGGGCAATGGTCGATCTACTGGGCGAATAGCCGCGACGGGATCCTGCAGTTGCCGCCGGTGGTGGGCGGTTTCAGCGACGGAGTGGGCCGTTTCTACTCGGAGGAGGTCTACGAGGGTAAGCCGATCGTGGTCAGGTACACATGGTCGGAGATCACGCCCACGTCGGCACGGTGGGACCAGGCGTTCTCGGTCGACGCCCGGCAGACCTGGGAGACCAACTGGATCGCGAACTTCACGAGGCGGCCCTAGGTCCACCACGCCCAGCGGGAGCCAGTGGCTCCCAGGACCGCAACAGGCCCGGCCTGGGACGGGCGACTGTTCCAGCGCGGCGAGCGGTAGCGCGGCGCCGTGGTTCTCCAATGGAAGAAGCGCCTCTGCGTCGGCATCACCACAGGTCGCCACCGGTGAGGACGTAGAGGAACGGCACAAGTGGGATTAGACCGAGGATGGCCCACGCCAGCTTCGGGCCACTCGCCATGTCGCGGCGAGACGCCAAGTCGATCCACATGAGGACGACGGCGAGGGGATGGATGAAACAGACGAGGAGCTCGAGAAGCTTCTTCATCGTCCCGAATCTACCGGGGCTGTGGGGCGCTGCACAGTCATCCCCTTCGGCCTCGCCCGCGATCAGCTCGACCTGGCGCCGCTCGTCACCCACCGGCCAGAAGTGGACTCGCTGACAGCCTCCGCGAGCATAGCGGGACGGCAGCTCCGCGCACTGCTCCGCCGGGTCTCGTTTGACCAGCGGACCCACGATCTCGGACAGGACGCGTTCCCCATCTGAGCGCTTATCAGTGATCCAGGCCCACATCGTGACCAGCGCATTCGGGAAGTCACCTGCGGGCCTGTTTCGTCTCTCGAGCTCTCCGCCGAGGAGCTTCATGTTCACGGCGAATGCCTCAGGGGTGGTGTTGTATGCGGAGGCAAGCCAGCCATCGCCGAGACAGGCGACGCGGCGCAAACCGGCCTGGGAGCCCCAGCTTCCGATCCACAGCGGGATTCCGCGGCTTTGCCGCGGCGACGGCGACAGCCTCGCCGCCGGCGCGGAGTAATAGGTGCCGCTGGCCGAGGGCGCACCCGGCTGGAGCAAGGCTTTGAGCAGCCGGATCGTCTCGTCGAAGCGCTGCCACCGTTCCTCGAACGGCACTCCCACCGCCTCGTAGTCGGCCCTGGACGAACCCGGGCCGAGGCCCGCGATCACGCGGCCGTCGGAGAGGATATCGAGCGGGCAGAGCGCCTTCGCCGCCGACGCTGCCGCGCGCCCAGCTGGGGTCCCCAAGTTTCGTTACAGCTCAATGCGATCCCAGGCTTGGTGTCCCGGCTGATCCAGCCCGAATGTGTCGGGGTTGACGCCGAGCGTTTCGGCGGCCTCGAGCGCGATGCGCTGCACGGACACGGTCAGCGGGAAGATAGACAGCAGCTCTCCCAGCCCATCATGGGCAATGCTGGTCACCGGGACGCCGGCATCTTCGGCGGCCCGCGCAACTTCGGCGATCCTGGCCGACCAGGCACCGCCGCCATCGAGGCAGACGAGCCGGTCATCGCGGCCCAGGGCCACCGAGGGCCCGTGCAGGAACTGCTCCACCGCCAGGCCTTCGCTGGCCACATAGGCGGCCTCGCGGATCTTCAGCGCGCCCTCGGCGGCGGTCCACTGGTTGATCCCGCCGCCGATGAACTCCATCAGCCGCGTGGGCGGCAGCGCAAGCTGATGATCTTCCTGCCTGGTCCGGTAGGCGCGCTCGACGGCCGACGGGACCTCGTCCAGCCCGGGGAGATCAGCGCCCAGCGCTCGTGCCAGCTGCGCCGCGCGCAACAGCGCCCCGAGGTGGCTGGCCGTGTAGGCCGATGAGCGTTCCCGCTCGACGGTGACCAGGTCGGCATCCTGGACGCCGACGGCGCAGATCTGGACGACCTCCGCGCCCTGCGCGCGGGCGCGCTGCGCGGCCTGCGCGGTGTACCGCTTGGCGCCGGTGTGCGTAAAGGCCAGCAGCGCACCGCCCTCGTCCGGAACCGGGCCATCGACAGCCACGTCAGCGGACTGGGCGGCCCAGCCGTCCAGCCCGGCCGCGCGCAGCAACACGGCGGCCTGGCTAGCCGCGTGCCAGCTGGTTCCGGTGCCGATCGCCAGCAGCCGACGGCCGCGCAGCCGCCCGGCCACCTCCACGACGGGCGCATTGTCATCCACTAGCTCTGCCAGCCACTCGGCCTGGCGGTCCATGGTCTGGCGCATGAGGCTAGTCGCTGTCGGCGTCGCGGGCATCATGTCCCTCCAGCACTGGTGACCACGGAGCTGTCCAAGGTTAGGCATATCCGGTGGCCGCTTGCCGAAGCCTGGCGGACCCCACGGGCCGGTCGAGCGCGGGGCCGACCGCGGCAACGGTCGCGTCCGCCCGGCTTCGCAGCGGGCATGGCTGGTCTTGCCGCGCCGACCGCATCGGCCCCCTGAACAGGAGGAATCATGCGACTGAGCGCCGCAAGCCTCGGGCAGCGCCATCCGTGCCCGGCCATGCCGAGTCCCAGAGCCAGCCCTAGGCCGCATGAAGCGGAGCACCTTTTCAACCGCCGATAAAGAACATCCCCGGTGTGAGCGCCGACGGCTCAGGGCAGGAGCGGAGCCACTCCGAACCCGACGCGGAACCTGCGGCACCAGACGACCGCGCTCTTGAACTTCGAAAGGTCGATGCCTGCCGGGATAGCGTAGTTCTGACTCCCTCTGTTGCCCTTGAGCGGGCCCAAATCGATGAATCCATTCCTGTATGCGTGCAAGTCGCCGCCGGCCGGGACCTGTGACAGGTAAACGCGAAGGTCCGGACCATTGGAGGTATCGAGGTTCTCCAGTCGCAAGATCAGGGTCCCGTCGGAACGGCCCAAGACGATCGCCCTGCCCGTCGTCCCGTGCTCGAGGCTGCGGAAGCTCCCAGAGACTACGACCTTCAGCGCGCGATCCGCTGATCGACTGGCTCCTGCGCTGCTTGGGGGCGTCGGCCCGGCGGAGCCAGTGGCCCCCGTCCTTTCGCCGGCCGGGTTCGTCTGCACCGCGCCAGGCAAGGACTCGTTGACAGTCGTGTTGAAGAAGAGCTTCTGGGGTTGGAACCAAACCAGGACGAAGACGATGAATCCGACGCCGACGACCCCCGCAGCAGCGACCGTGATCGGATGTGTTCGAACAAGCCGACGAATCAATCGCCGCTCACCAGGCCGACCAGTATGACCAGGCGGCCCTGGTCCGCGCGGATCCCGCCTGGCCTGGCAGGCGTTGGGCCCGCCCGCCAGGACGGCGTCAGGTGAGCCAGACTGCCCACATGGCTTTAGGGGGGACCCCTGATCGCATGAACCACAGCGTGCACCGCCTGGGTTCATAAGACCCACCACCTGAGGCGAGATCGATGATTACACCACGGGCCCTTATCCTCAGATGCGGCGCAAACGAGCCGCCGACCTGCAGAGATTGGCGTCAGACGGATATGGCGCGCTAAGCGATCTGCCTTGGCGTATGTGTCATCGTCCGCTCATGCCGCAATGACGATAAGTCCTGGTTGTCCTAGCTTCCTGCGGAGCCTGGAGATCGGCCTGCGCCGCCAGCAGCGTGTCCGACCGCGCGAGCCAATCCCGCTTGGCCAGGGTCAGCTGCCGCAGGAACCGGTCTCGAGATGACGCACGAGTCGTAGGCAGACCACTCATCGTGGCCCAACACGCGCCCATGCTGCGATCAGCGAACGGAGTATCCGTTGTGCCAGTTGGGCAAGATCACCGGCTGCGGGGACACAAACGATGGCCACCAGTGGTCACGTGGGGCATGTCGACGGTTGGTTGGTGGGTCGTGCAGGAGCAATTGACGGCCGACGTTGAACCGAGCAGGAGCGCCCGAGCGGTAAGTTCACTATGTGTATTCGACGCAGGTCTCTCGTCACGTGCGCGCTCCGCGTTCGGCTATTTATCGGGCGCTCCTGGACGCGGGCGCGATCGCGAAATGGCGGGTGCCGGTCGGCATGAGCAGCCACGTACATGAATTCGATGCCCGCGAAGGTGGCTCCTTCCGAATCTCCCTCACATACGACGCCCCGAGCAGAACCGGCAAGTCGGCACCACATACCGACACCTACCACGGCCACTTCGCGAAGCTCGTGCCGAACAAGCAGGTGGTCGAAGTATTCGAGTTCGAGACCGCAGATCCCGCACTTCGCGCCACGATGACGATGACGACCACGCTCACCGACGCAGACGGCGGCACTGATGTCCTCGTCGTGCACGAAGGGATTCCCGACCGCGTACCCACCGCTGACAACGAGATGGGCACGCGAATGGCACTGGCAAACCTCGCCAAGCTCGTCGAGGCGAACTAGCGCCCCTGGTACCAGGGGTTGGACACTCGCATCCACGCTGCTGACCTCAGCTCGCACGCACGTCCAGCTCACACCTGGACGTCCGCACATGCCGCGTTCCGCGCTCGTGGTCGTGGGCACCCCCGGTCATGTCGCCTCGCACCGTCGGGCCCGGGGGTCGCGGCCGCGCCGACCACGACCGTAATCTACGTCCCTTCCGCGCCGGTCAGGGCACGACGGTGACCGGCCACTTGCCGGCCCGTACCAGCCGGACCGCCAGCGAGCCAACAAGCCGGTGGCCAGCCTTGGCGGACGCCCCGACGACGACGGCGTCCGCGCGGATCTCGCTGGCGACGCGGCGGAGCTCGGAGAATGGGTCGCCGCGCCTAGCCACGAAGGTGACGGATATGCCCTGCTCCTTGGCTGCCTCCTCGACCTGGCGGCGCAGATCGTCGGAGGTCTCGCTGAAGGCCTCGCGTTGCGAGACGGCCAGCGCAGCTCCCGCACCGGGCATGGCGGCGGCCATCGAAACTACCGGCCCGACGTAGACGACAAGCCGGGCGCGTTGCCGGCGCGCCAGTCCGGCCGCGTACGCGCCGGCTCGCAGCGAAGTTGCGGAACCGTCGACGCCGACAAGGATCGCTGTCGGGCCGTCGGTTCCCAGCTCAAAGGAACCCGCTTCGCCGAACCTCACACAGGCAGTATGAACCACACATCGACAGCCCGGCCGAGGGCGCCAGCGTGCAGATAACCCTCGATCCGCGTTCGCACCTGCTCAGCGCACCCCGCCTCGCATGCCGCGAGCCGACCTGGTCGGAATCCTCCAGGCGTTCACTCTCATGCCGCGTGCCGGGTGGCAATTCCGCTAGCCTGCGGGATGTCGTCGTCGCTCAGCTGACTGACCGTGTGCAGAAGCCGACCCGTGGCGTGATCGATCTGCTCCGGAAGATCATTCAGCACGGGGTGGCACTTGGCCGCCATCGGACCGGGCATCGTGTCACGACCACTGGGCACGCACCTGCCGCGCCCGTGAGTAACAGTCGCTAGCTGATTCGGGTGACATAGGCGCCGACGAGACTGGCCTGTTGCTGATCGACGTCGCCTTGGCGTCGCTCGCTGTGGCCGTCGGCGAAGTGCTTGAATGCGTCAGTGGATGCGATCGGGTTGGTCTCGTCGTGCGCATGGCCGTGGAAGGAGATGTGCACGAACGAGTCGTCGCTAAGTCGCAGGACCAGGTAGGTGACGTTGTCCGGCCGGGTCTCGGTGAGTTCAGCGAACACCGCCTCGACCCGGCGCTGGTTTTCGTCGGCTGCCTCGGCTGAGCGGGTGGCATAGCGGGTCACCAGGCGGAACTGCGCTGGCGTGGCTGAGGATGCGTTGAAGCTGTCGCCGTGCTCGGTACTCATGTGCCTAGTGTCCCCCTAGTCGCTGGAGCGGCTCGTCGCACCGCTGTGTGGGTGCCGCGGAGAAGAAGCGGACCGCATCTTGCTATACGCCTGATACGACGAACGGGAAACACCCCGATCGACACCCCAGATATTTCTCTGTCGCGGTGCCGCCCCAATCGCGCCAGCTCCGGTAACACGGGCACCACCGCTATGTCTCGTGGCTGAGGCTCTCGTCCGTCATGCTGTCCTTGGTACCAGCCGGGCATGCTGTGGAGGGCCTGTTGTCCGCCGTCATCCTGAACATCGTGGTGGGCCTGATCACGAGTCTCATCAGCGGAGCGTCGGTGTGGGCCTGGGGCCGCGCCCGGGTGACCCGGCGGCAGCGGGAACGGGCAAGGTTCTTCGGCCTGTCGCCCGGTGACACCTGCCGCATCGTCGCACCGCAGGCATTCGGGGCGCCGCGGACCATCTCAAAGCACGACGTGTTCAGTATCGTCGAGCTCGCGAAGCTGATGCGCGACCCTAGGGCGGACTTGGAGGTTGTCGGCTCGGATGAGGGCACCTACGGCGTAGGCGATCTCACCGAGTTCTGCGTAGGCGGCCCGACGGCGAATGTGCGCATGCAGTCGCATCTCGCCCGCTTCCTGCCTGGGGTATCCATCCGTTCCTATGCCCCTGATTCGCAAAAATCAGCCGCGATCGTCGCCGCCGGCCTGGAGTTCCTCCGGGAACGGGACTCCCGCGAATACGTTCTGGTGGCCAAAGTGAGGCTGCCTGACCGTGGGCAACCGCTGTTCCTGATCTGTGGCCAAACCGGCATCACCAACCGCGCGGCCGCCTCCTATCTCCGCGACAATTACCGCAGGATCTCATCGGTGCATGGAGCTGGGGAGAACTGGTGCGTCGTCTTGCGCGTGGTGGCTCCTTCGGTCTATGGCCATCAGATGACCGAACTGGCCGCCGACGTGAGCACAAGCGCCTTCTCAGCCCTCGCCGCAGCCGACGGCCCAGCGTAACGGACTCAGGAGCTCGAGCGAATCGCAGACGACAGTCATACAAACCGTCATTTCGCCGATACGACCCGTAAACACACGCCCGACCCGGGGAGGTACTCTACGGTCCCGGGACGAATCAGGGCCGACCCGTGGAGGCACTCTACGGGTCACGGGCGACCCGTAGAGGCACTCTACGGTCCCGGGACGAATCAGGGCCGACCCGTGGAGGCACTCCACGGATCCCGGGACGCATTTGACCCTCGCCGCGCGCACTCATCTGCGGCAATTAGGCGGAAATTAGTGTGCATCCGCGCGTGGCTTACCCTGACTCGTATTTGAAGGAGATCTGCAGCTTTGTCCGGTACGTGATCGCACCGTCCCCTTCGACGTGGATGTCCTGCTTAACGACCTCGGCGACTCGGAGGTCGCGGATAGTCTGGCGCGCGGTCCGCACTGCCTCCGCAGCGGCTTCTTCCCACGAGGTGCTGCTCGTCCCGATGATGTCAATGACCTTGTATACGCTCATGACGGCCCTTCCTTGACGGCTGCCTGAGCCTAGGCCGCCTATCCGGCGGGCGTCCAGTGAATCGCCGGCGCACACCTACCACCGCAGTCGATCTCGGCATCCCACCGCACATCCGGATCGTCATCCGGCGGGAGGACTCTGGTCCCACGTCCAGCCGGAGTGCGGAAACCGTTCCAGCAGTGCCGACAGCGACGGAGCCTGATACAACGCTGCCGACCAGTCCTCTGCCGTGATGTCGAGAAGGACCAAGGGAGGCGGATCTTCGCGGAAGTCATAGATGAGCATTTCCCGGCTACCGTCCCCGCCGATGGACATCGCGCCAGGAAACCGCTGCTGAATCTCCCCGGCTGCATTGACGTCGACCAGTTGATTGACCGGACACAGCACCAAGTAGTCCCCCGCCGGGGGGACAACCCCCTCCACGCTGCCTTGAGTGCCAAGGAATCGCCGGTAGTCCTCGGGCAGCCGAACGTCGAAGTGCCGCTCGATATGCGCGATCTGCTCCTCGTTAGCGCCCACGCTGTCGGTTCTATCAAGATCGGCCGCTGGTGGACTCCCCTTAGACCAAGATCCTTAGTCCAGAGAATGGTCATATGGGAATCCGTGCCGGAGAAGTGCGACCTCGCCGTCCGTGGTCCAGGTCCCGATCGCGGCGACGGACGCGTAGGCCGAGGCCGCTGATGCGACTCCCCAGCTGTTGCGGACCGCTTCCTCGCTGACGCGGGTGCCGAGGTTTTCGTCTGTGTTGTAGAAGTCGTTATAGAAGGCGGCGAAGTTTACGCATACCGGTCCTTCACCGCAGCGGACATGGTGTTGGCGAACACCGTGCCGTCGACGCCGGTCGGGTTGTCGTCGGTTTTGAGCAGGTATGGCTCGATCGATGCCATGAATACTGCCTTGCTGACGCGTTCGGGGCCGTAGGCGCCGAGGTCGCGGCCGACCTCTCCGGTGCCCATCGAGAAACCGCCGAGGACGATGTCGCGCAGGTCGAGGGCGTTTAGCAGGGTGTTGAGGTCGGCGGCGAAGGTGTCGAATTCGTAGCCGGTGGTGGGCTGGCTGGAGCGGCCGAACACGACGTTCTCCCTGACGGTGAGCCAGGGGCACAGTGTCGGGGTCTAACCGGGCACTCCCCCGCCGGCAGGAGAGCCGCACGCGGGCGAGCCAGCGATCAGTACTGTGCCCTCGTCCGGCTCAAGCGTGCCTGCCACGATCCGCAGCAGGGTGGACTTCCCGGCACCGGGCGGGCCGAGCAGGCAGATCAGTTCGCCCCGGCGTACCTGCAGGTCCACTCCTGCCACGGGCGTGACACCCAGACGGGTGGAGGTGCCGACGGTGCTGGTCATCACGATGGCCTCTCGTGGAGGGGCAAATGAGGCTGGGATCCAGCCACGGCGGCTGGGTGCCCGGCGCGTGTTACACCCAGCGAGACGGGCGTGACCCCGCCGGGGTCATCTGGCGGGGGCAGCCCGGTAAGCACGGAGCTGGCCTGGCGGGGGGCCGACCGGGACCGTGGCCTGCGCCGGGAAGACGCGAACGGGGACCGTGATCGTTCAGGTCGGGAAAGGACACAGCGCGCTGGCGACGAGGAGCTGATCCACGTAGCGGCGCTCCGAACCGTCGTACGACGTCATGACCGCAGCGCGTCAGCCGCGCCAGCTATGTCAATAATATCGACCCGATTAATTGACAATACTCTCACTGGATGCTGTGCTCGGCACGTGAATTCGCTTCCGCTGCCCTCCCGCCGCGGGCCGGCCATTGAGCGGCGGGCGCTGCTCACCAGCGCCCTGCTCGGCCGTTTCGCCGAACGCGCCGCCCGCTCCGGCACGCACAACATGTCCCCGCCGAAGACTTCGAGAAGCTGCGTGAGATCGGCTACCTCACCATCGCGGTGCCGCGGGAGTTCGGCGGCGCCGACTTCAGCCTGACCGAGGTGGCGAGCGAGCAACGGCGGCTCGCCTACCGCTCCCCGGCGACGGCGCACGCCGTGAACGCACACCTTTGCTGGACTGGCGCGGCTGCCGAGGCCCACCGGTCGGGCGTGGAGTCGGCGGGCTGGCTGCTGCGGGAGGCCGCCGACGGTGCCGTCTTCGCCACGGCGCAGCCGGAGCCGGGCGGCGATCCGGCGCCCGCGCGGCCGAACGTGCGGGCCGAACCCGATCCAGGCGGCGGCTACCGCTTGTACAGCCGCAAAGTCTTCACCCCGCCGCCACCTGCCTGGACGTGGCTCGGCCTGGCAGCCCTCGACCTTTCCAGCCCGGGACTCCCCAAGACCGTGCACGCGTTCATCGGCCGCCGCTGCCCCGGCTACCGGCCCGCCCAGGCCGCCGGGGCCTCCGTCACAGCCCCGGCCGGAGGCCACGGCGCCGTGCTCGAGGGCGCGCGGGCCGAACCCCGGCACATGACCCGCGTGCTGCCGACCGGGCCACCTGACGACCCCTTCATCTGCGCCACCTTCGGCTGGGCCGCCCAGCTGTGCGGCACGATCTACCACGCCGCCGCCGAGCGCGCATTCGACCTCGCCATCGGCATCGCGAAACGGCGCGCACCGAACGAAAACGCCCGCCCGCACATCCAGTGGGCCATCGTCGGGGCGTTGCTCGAACTGGAGGTCATTTCCGCGCATCTCGCCAAGCTGACCGGCGACCAGCCATCCCACGGCGGCCACCGCGGGCAGTGGCTGGTCAGCCTCTTCGCCGCCAAACGGGGCGCGGTCGAAGGCGCCAGGCACGTCGCCGGCCTCGCCGCCGAGCCCGCCGCCGGCGCCACGTGCGCCGGGGCCCATGAACTGCGGCGGCTGTGCCGCGGCAGGCGGGCAGGCGCATTCCACATGACGCCGGACCCGCCCGCGGCCGCCGCTGACGCGGCGGCCGCGGGATGAGAGGGCGCGGCCCGGCCCGGCGAGCCGTTCAGGGGATGCGCAGCGAGCTCACGAACCGGCTGGCAGCGGCCCGGCGCGGCGGCCGGCCGGGGCGCTCACCAGTTCGCCTCGGTCTCGGCGCCGCGCGGCACAAACCCGCCGACGGTGAGGTCGTAGCGGGTCATCTGCGCCAGCGGCGGCGCGTAGGCGTGCACGCTCACCACCGGCGCCGCCGAGGTGTTGCGCACATCGTGCACGAAGCCCGGCCCGAACGTGCGCGTGGTCCCGACCCCGACAGCCTCGGCGAGCCACGGCCGGAGGTGCTCTTCCACTTTTTTCCTAAACTGTATACAGTTTAGGAAGGTTAGCTGCCTTTGCGAAGATGGGAGGACATGCGGTCGTGATTCAGCAGGTGCGTGAGGAGATTGCCGAGATCCTGCTTGACGCGTACTCGCGCCGACAGCCGGTTGAGCCGCTCACCGGGACCTACCAAGGGCTCACGCTCGCGGATGCCTACGAGATCCAGCTGGTGCAAATAAGACGCTGGCTCGCGGCGGGTGCGCAGATGAAGGGTCACAAGGTAGGCCTGACCTCGGTCGCGATGCAGCGCCAGCTAGGCGTGGGCCAGCCGGACTACGGGCATCTGCTTGACGACATGTTCTGGCTTGAGCACGACCCGATCCCCGTTTCGCGCTTCTTGCAGCCGCGGGTGGAGCCGGAGATGGCTTTCGTGCTGGCCAGGCCACTACGAGGACCGGGACTGACGGTAGCGGAAGCGATTGCCTCGGTCGGCTTCGTGCTGCCTGCGCTAGAGCTGATCGACTCGCGGATAAGGGACTGGAAAATTGGGCTGCTCGACACGATCGCGGACAACGCCTCGTCGGGCGGGGTGGTGCTGGGCAGCGCTCCGGTCAACCTTGCCGGAGTTAATCTGCGGCTTAGCGGCTGCAACCTGCACAAGAACGGCGCGCTCGCCGCGACCGGTGCGGGTGGCGCGGTACTTGGCTCGCCGCTGACGGCACTGGTGTGGCTGGCGAACACGCTGGGCGCACGTGGTGTGTCCCTTGAGGCGGGGCAGGTCATCCTCCCCGGCTCTGTCACCACCTCGATCCCAGTCGGCGCGGGAGACACCGTGACCGCGACGTTCGCGGGCCTCGGTAATGTAACCGCGCGATTCTCGCAGGAGCAAGGATGAGTAGGGCGACGGCCGCGATCGTCGGCCCTGGCAACATCGGCACGGATCTGCTGGCGAAGCTGCAACGCAGCGAGCACGTCGACGTGCGGTACATGGTCGGAGTGGATCCGGCGTCAGATGGCCTGCAGCGAGCACGAGAACGCGGAGTCGAGGCGTCGGCCGGCGGGGTGGACTGGCTGCTGACCCGTGAGGAGTTGCCGGACCTGGTGTTTGAAGCCACGTCGGCGAAGGCGCACCTGGCGAACGCGCCGCGGTATGCGGAGGCAGGCATTCAGGTAGTTGACCTGACGCCTGCGGCGGTCGGGCCGCTTGTCTGCCCACCGGTCAACTTGCACGAGCATCTGGCGGCGCCAAACGTCAACATGATCACCTGCGGCGGGCAGGCGACGATCCCGCTTGTTCGGGCCGTGTCGCGGGTGACACCGGTGCCATATGCGGAGATCGTGGCGTCGATCGCATCGCGCTCAGCGGGCCCTGGCACTCGCGCGAACATCGACGAGTTCACCACCACGACGGCGCGGGCGATCGAGCGCGTCGGCGGTGCTCGGTGCGGCAAGGCGGTCATCATCCTTAACCCGGTGGACCCGCCGATGATCATGCGCGACACGGTCTTCTGCGCCATCGCCCCCGAGGCCGACACGGGCGCGATCAGTGAGTCCGTGCTGGCGATGACCGCCGAAGTTGCCACATACGTGCCCGGCTATACGTTGCGCGCGGCGCCACAGTTTGACACGCCGAATCAAAGTCGGCCCGGCTGGGCGAGGGTCGCGCTCTTCCTCGAAGTGCGGGGCAATGGCGACTACCTGCCGCACTGGGCCGGCAACCTAGACATCATGACGGCCGCCGCTGCCCGGGTCGGCGACCTGCTGGCGGCCGGGACCGGGGTGAGAGCATGATCCGTGATCTGCGAATCACCGACTCGACATTGCGGGACGGCTCGCACGCGATGCGGCACCGGTTCACCGAGCAGCAAGTCCGCGACGTGGTCAGGGCCCTGGATGGCGCGGGAGTGGAGGTCATCGAGGTCTCGCACGGCGATGGCCTCGGCGGCTCCTCGTTCAACTACGGCTTCTCCGCCGTGGACGAGATCGAGCTGATCCGCGCCGCGGTGCAGGAAGCCGCCGCGGCGAAGATCGCGGTGTTGCTGCTGCCGGGGATCGGCACGGTGGACGATCTCAAGGCCGCGCGCGAGGCAGGCGCGTCGGTGGCGCGGATCGCAACACACTGCACCGAGGCGGATGTGTCGATCCAGCATTTCGGCGCGGCCAGACAACTCGGCATGGAGACGGTCGGCTTCCTGATGCTCGCGCACCGGCTGGACCCGGCCGGGCTCGCCAGGCAGGCGCGGATCATGGCGGACGCGGGCGCCGAGTGTGTCTACGTAGTAGATTCCGCGGGCGCGCTGGTGCTGTCCGACGCGCAGGCCCGGGTGCGGGCGCTCATCGAGGAGATCGGGCCGGAGGCGCAGGTCGGGTTCCACGGCCACCAGAACCTGTCGCTGGGGGTCGCGAACTCTGTCCTCGCGTACCAGGCCGGCGCGAGGCAGATCGACGGGGCCCTCTGCGCGCTGGGCGCGGGCGCGGGGAACTCACCCACTGAAGTGCTCGCGGCCACGTTCGACCGGCTCGGTGTCCGCACCGGGGCGGACGTGCCTGGCGTGCTGGCCGCCGCGGAGGACGTGGTGGCGCCCTTGATCCCGCGGTTGCCAAGGATGGACCGGTCATCGATCGTCCAGGGTCATGCGGGCGTGTACTCGTCGTTCCTGGTCCATGCACAGCGAGCCGCCGAGCGGTACGACGTGCCTGCGCATGCGATCTTGCAGCGCATCGGCGAGGCGGGTTACGTCGGCGGCCAGGAGGACATGATCATTGACGTCGCGCTGCGGCTCCAGGAGGAGCGCGAGATGGCCACGGGAGCAGGCCGATGACTATGTGGAAAGTTGGGAGCGCGGCCACTGCGCTGCTGGAGGCGGAAGACTCCGCCGTCGGCCGGGATCCGCTGACCAGTGAGTGGCCCGGCCTCGATATCGCGACCGCGTACGCGGTACAGGACGAGACACTACGCCGGCGGCTGGGCCGCGGTGAGCGGCTGGTCGGCCTCAAGCTCGGGCTCACCAGCCGCGCCAAACAGGAGCGGATGAACGTGTCCTCGCCGCTGACCGCCTGGCTGACCGACGCGATGGCGCTGCCTGGCGGGGCCGCCGTGCCACGGGACCGGCTCATCCACCCGCGGGCCGAGCCTGAAATTGTGTTCGTGATGCGGGACCGGCTGGCCGGGCCCGGGGTGACCGCGGCGACGGCGCTCTCAGCGGTTGGTGCGGTATTTGGCGGCATAGAGGTCATTGACAGCCGGTACCGCGACTTCCGGTTCACACTGCCCGATGTGGTAGCCGACAACGCGTCGTCGGGTTTCTTCGTGACCGGCCCAGTTGGGGTGCCGCCGGCCTCGGTGGACCTCGGCCTCGAGGCGTGCCTGCTTGAGTTGGATGGCCAGATCGTGGACTCGGCCACGGGCGCGGCAGTGCAGGGCCATCCGGCCGAGGCGCTCGCGCTGGCCGCCAATGACCTTGGGCAGCGCGGCCTCGCGATCGAGCCCGGCTGGGTCGTGCTCACCGGCGGATTGACCGACGCCGTCGTCATCCGGCGCGGCGCCGGGCTCGCCGCGCATTTCACCAACTTCGGCTCCGTTTTCCTGCCCGGAGGCTGACGCAGCCACCGAGGAACCGACAATGCCGCTTCGTCCCGGAGGCTGATGATGCCACTCATCGAGGTGACGCTGGTCGGGGGCCGCAGACCGGCCCAGATCCGCTCGCTGATCCACGAACTTCACCAGGCGGTCATGCGCACACTCGACGCGCCGAATGACGCGGTCCGCGTCATCGTCCACGAGGTGCCGGCCACGCACTGGGCGGCCGGCGACGTCACGATCGCGGAACGGGAGAGTGCCACGCCTGCGGAGCCGTTCAGGCAGCGGTCCCCCGGGGGGACGACCCCCCGGGATCCCCTCGCTTCAGAGGATGCCGCGCACCCGCGGCAGCCGTTCGGGGCAAATGATCTCTAACGGCTCACGCGTTGTGGCACGGGCGCGGCCGGAACCGGGGTGATGTTGTAGTTCATCCGGAAGAAGTTATGCGGGTCGTACTGCGCCTTGACCCGACCGAGCCTGGCGTACTTTTCCGGCCCGCCGAACGCTTCCACGACCCGGTCCATCTCGTCGAAGTTCAGCATGTTGACGTAGATGCCTTTGCCGACCCAGGGCGCGAGGTCCCTGACGATCTTCCGGGTCCTTTCCATGTAGTCGCTGTCGTTTGCCGGGTCGTCCCACCGCATCGCGAAGTTCAGCCACAGCAGGTAGCCGCGGTTGGAGAAGGCGGTGGCGTCCTCGGGCACATCGCCGATGGCCCCGCCGAGTCCGATGATCTCGACCTCGCCCTCCATCGGCATGTCCGACCAGAAGCCCAGCAGCGTGTCGATGGCCTCGCCGGCCAGCTCAGCTACGTGCGCCTCCTTGGTGTAGTAGCGATGGCCGTCCTCGAACTCCTTGTCGATGATCTTCTGCACGCCTGCCGCGAACGGCAGCACGGTCGTGGCCTTGACCCGCGGCTGGCCGACGGCGCACAGGCGCTCGATCAGCTCCGCTCCCGCGGGGTCGTCGGCGTCATCGAGCCACATCGAGATCAGCATCAACAGCCGCTTGCCCACCAGTTCGGGCGGCACGAAAGGCAGCGCGGGCATGTCGTGCTTGAGCGCCGCGTGCCACCCAACGGTGCGGGGCAGCGTGGGCACGATCGAAGCGTAGCCGCGCAGCGCCTCCGCGGCGTCCCCGGGCTCGTAGAGGGACACCCCGAGGCGCATCATCGGGCCGAAATCGTAGGCGCGGAAGGTGAAGCGCGTGACCACGCCGAAGTTGCCTCCACCGCCCTTGAGCGCCCACAGCAGGTCGGGATGCTCGTCGGCAGAGACCTCGATCACCTCGCCGCTGGCCAGCACGAGCTCGAGGGAAACGAACTGGTCGCAGGTGAGGCCGCACTTGCGGGAGAACCAGCCGATCCCGCCGCCAAGCGACAGGCCGGCCACCCCCGTCTCTGACATGATGCCAGCCGGGACGATCAGCCCGTGCCGGGATGTGGCCTCGTCGACGTCGTCAAGCCTGCAACCGCCGCCGACGTGCACAAGCTTACGGTCGGCGTCAACCGTAACGTCACGCATCCCACTCAGGTCGATGGTCAGGCCGCCGTCGGACATCGCCTTGCCCGACACCGAGTGCGCGCCGCACCGGACCGCGGGACGGAGGCCATTCTCGCGGGCCATGTTGACCGCGGCGACCACATCCTCGGTGCTGGTGCAGCGCAGGATCAGCCCGGGACGCCGGTCGATCATTGCGTTCCACACCCTGCGCGCATCGTGGTAGCCCGGGTGGTCTGGGCCAATGAGATCGCCTTTGAACCGCGAGCCCAGTTGATCTGCCAGGCGCAGCGACATCTCGTGATCGATGCCCGCCCGCGCTACCGCGGCGGCGCCAGCGGATGAGGTCGACGACATGGACTTTCCTTCCGGGGTGATCGACAGGGGTTGGCATGCGCACGGCTCACGCCGACGCCTTCTCTCCAGCGGCCAGCTGGCGCATCGCGTTCAGGGTGGCCTCCACGGCCTTGAGGTAGTCGGCGGTCATGGAGCGGGCGTACTCGCGCTCGCCGGGGGAGCCGCCTGCCACGCCGGCCACGACGAGAGCGAAACTGAACCGGAGCTTCAGGTCGTCGTCCGCGCCCTCGATTTCGTTGGCGATCGTGCCGAGCACCGGGCCGGCGATGCGGGTGAACACGACCCGGTGCGGCGCCTCCAACGTGATCCGCTCGGTGAAGCGCTGCCCGCGGAATTCGATGTCGCGGTCGAACACTGTGTCGCCGTGCCGCTCGGTGACCTCGCAGAGCGTCATGCTGGGCACGAACGGCAGCGCGTTGTTCGCCTTGAGCACCAGGCCGTCCCATACCGCGGCACGGTCGAGATGCGGCTCGCCAGGCGCGTTCACTGGCAGCTGATGGGATACGAAGATCATGATGCCCCTCCGGATGGATCGATCACGGTGTTTTCCAAAGTGCCGAGGCCGTCGATGGTGGTACGGACCACGTCCCCGGAGCGCAGGTACAGGCCGCGGCCGACGCCAACCCCTGACGGGGTCCCGGTCGGGATGACGTCGCCAGGTTCGAGCGTGACGACTTCGCTCGCGGCCGAGATGAGCTCCGCGACGGTGCAGACCATGTCCGACGTGGTCTCGTCCTGCTGGAGTTCGCCGTTCACCCACAGGCGCAGCCGCAGATTCTGCGGGTCAGGCACCTGGAACGCGGGAGTGATGCCGGGGCCGAGTGGCAGCGAGCCGTCCATCGACTTGGCGGCGAACCAGTCGTAGATGAACGCTTCGGCCGGCGCCGTATGCCGCTTGTGATGCCCTCGCGCGGTGATGTCGTTGGCCACGCAATAGCCAGCGACGTGCGCCAGGGCATCCCTCGGCGCGATGTCACGGCCTCCGAGGCCGATGACCACGGCGAGCTCGGCTTCCCAGTCGTAGCGGGCCTTCTCGGGGGCCCGGATAATGATCGGGTCGCTGGGCCCGATGACGGTCGTTGTGGGGGCCTTGAGGAAAAAGAACGGGCGCCACCCATCCGCGGGGATCTCACCGCCCATCTCGCGCATGTGGCGGCGGTAGTTGACCCCGGCGCACACGACCTTGCGTGGCCACTTCAGTGGAGTGAGAAGGGTGTCGTGATCGACGACTGGAGCGTCGCCGACGTCGACTCCGCGCAGGATTTCCTCGGCTTGGGGCCAGTCGGAAAGCAGCTCGAGCATGGTGGGCCATCGCTTTAGCTCCATTGGCCCGACGAGTGAGCCGTCCTCGCGCAGGACAGCCACGCCCGCAGTCCCGTTGTGCCGGTAGGTGACCAGCTGCCACGTCATGTGGGCTCTCCCCGGGTCAGCGCGGACAGGCCGGAAATCTGATCGTGGACAGACGCGATATCGAGGTCCCCCCACCCGTCGGCAAGTGCCTTGTCGAACACCGCCTTGGCCGAGGCGAACACGGGGGTGGCCAGGCCGGCGCCGACGGCGCAGCTTTCGATCTGCTCGAGAATGGGGTGCAGCGTGCTGATCGGCCCTGGCGCTGGCGACCAGGCGCGCTCCCGCATGATAGGGCCGCGTTGCTGCCAAATCGCCGACGTCGCGATCGAGCTGTCGAGGGTGCGCTGCACGAGTGCCAGGTCGAGCCCGCTTCGCCGGGCCAGTGCCGTCGCTTCCGCGGCCGCCACGGTGTGCACTGCCAGCAGCAGGTTCGCGATGTATTTCAGGCGCGCGCCGGTGCCGAATGCGCCGGTGTACACCCACGGGCCCGAGACCGCATCGAGAACTGGCCGGACCGCATCTACGCTGGCCGGCTCGCCCGAGGCGAACGTGGTGGCCAGCCGCGGTGCGACCATGGCGGGGCTGCCGCTGATAGGGCAGTCAAGCAGGTCCCCGCCCTGGCGTCGGACCGCGTCACGGATGCGGCCTTTGCGGCCGGTGTCGATCGTGCTCATCTCGATGTGGACGGTGCCGGGCCGGAGCGTGGTGAGCGTTCCCGCCTCGCCGCAGACGACATCTGTCACGGCACTGGCGTCGGGCAGAATCGACAGCAGCACGTCGGCGCCGTCGGCAGCCTCGGCCGCAGAGCGAGCCATGGCACCGCCAGCCTCGATGAGCTCCGGCGACTGGTGACGCCGGTAGCCGATCACCTCGAAACCGCGTTCGATCAGATTCCTGGCGATGGGCATGCCCATCTTGCCGAGGCCGATCACGCCGACTCGCTGCATCACTGCCTCCCCGCAGCCGGTTGCTTCCGCGGAGCCACATGGCCCCGTCGCCCACGTGGTGGCTGCTCAGCGCCAGTCATAGGTGCCGGTTCCCAGCGAGATCCGGACGCCGATGCTTCCCTCGTTGAGCCGCCACCGGTACACCTCGAACGTCCGCAGCCCCGCCTGAACGAACGGGTCTTCCGCCGCGATGAGCCTCGCGGCCTCCTCGTCGGCCGCGCGGACCACAGTTGCGCCCGAGCCGGGCCCGGTACCGCGTCCCGACAGCAAAGGGCCGGAGACGAACAGGACATCGTCGCGTTCGAGCCGCAGCAGCCAGCCGACATGCTCCTCGACATGGGCGTCGATGGCGGCCTTGTCGGTGCCTGCTGCGGGAGCGGAAAGGATCAGCCAGTAGTCACGCCGCAGGAGCCGGGAGAGCTCAACGCGGACTGCTGGTTCCCGACCGCTCGACACAAGATAAACTGTATACACTTTTGAACGGACGTCAAGCACACACTCCGGCGAAACTGTATGCAGCTCTCCGCGGATCAGGAAGAATCAGTGCCATGCCCCGTGCCGTGCAGATCCCCCACATCCGCAAGGTTCACCTGCCAGAAGCCCGGCAGGCCATCCCGCATGTGCATGCCTACCTCCGGGAGTGCATCCTCGACGGCACGCTCACGCCGGGCACG
>WNFZ01000151.1_pt1 | contig 88387 bp, 107 predicted proteins | sample 5400081 | NCBI WGS metagenome assembly WNFZ01 (sample SAMN13153365, study PRJNA577476) | soil metagenome | isolation source: 80 cm soil or saprolite under grassland replicate 1 | place: USA:California | collected 2016-06-15
CCGGCCGGAGCGAGGTTCACCGTGATGCGCCGGAGCGGCCACTCGAGCTCCGCGCTCGCGATCCCGCTCCGCACGCGCTCTTTCGCCTCCTGGCACGCCTTGTCGGGCAAGCCGACGATGGAGAATCCCGGGACGCCGCGCTGCAGGTGGGCTTCCACCTCCACGGGCCTGGCCTCGAGGCCGACGAGGGCATGGGTGAGGGCGCGCGCAAGCACGAGCTCACGCTAGGACGTGCAGACGCGCGTGAAGCTGACGCTTCGTCAGAATAGGCCTCGCCGATGGACACATTCCTCGCCATCGCGAGCAAGCGCGATCAGCGGGAATACGCCGACCGCGAGATCCCCGAGGAGGTCGTGCGCCGCATCCTCGAGGCCGGCCGGATCGCCGGCAGCGCCAGCAACAAACAGCCGTGGCGTTTTCTCGCTCTCGAGGATCCAGAGCTGCGCAACCGCGTGGCCGAGACTGTCTACGTGCCACGAAACATCACCGGATGCAAGCTGGCCGTAGCGATCGTCGTCCAGGGCAGCCGGGGCTTCGACGCAGGGCGAGCAGCGCAGAACATGATGGTCGCCGCGTGGAACGACGGGGTCACGTCCTGCCCGAACGGCATGCCCGACGCGGCGAAGGCCGGTGAGGTTCTGGGCCTCGGCGAGGACGAGAACGTGCTCAACGTGATCTCGTTCGGCTACCCGGCGAGGGAGCGAAACCCCGAGGACCGGCCCGTCGAGGAGTGGCTCTCGAGGGCGAAGCGGAAGCCCTTCGACGAGCTCGTCGAGCGCCGCTAGCGATTGCGCAGGTCTCCTGGGTGCCGACCTACTGGGAGGTGCTTCCAAAACGACTGGGGGAACGCGAGAATGGTGTCATGCGACGGATTTGGTTCGGCCTGAGTGTGGTCGCATTGCCGGTCGCGTTGCTTGCAACAGCGTTCGGATTGTGGTTGTTGGCGACACCTGACTATGACGGCGGGCGTCAGGCAGTCGGAGGCCTGGTTCTTGCGGTCGGGATTCCACTCTTGATCTTCGCGGCAGCGGGGTTGCTACTCGGCGAGAGGTATCGACCGCACTAGCCCGCCGCCGCCCTCCCGCAAGCGTCCCGGTTCGTCGAAGCCTTACGAGGTCGAGGCTGTGTACCGCTTCGCCGAGGCGGGATCGCAGATCATCGTAAGCACCTTCTCCCGTCGAATAACGCGGAACGAGGCCCGCTCGTAGAGACGCAAAGCCGGATTGTCCGGCTCGACGCTGAGGCTCAACGCGGGGACTCGTCTTTCGCGAGCCCGAGTGATCAATTCGTCGAGTAGCGCACCGCCGATGCCGCGCCCGCGGTTGTCTTCGCGAACAGCGATTGTAATTTCGGGGATTTCGGCATTCACGAAACCGAAACCGTGGGCTTCCTCGGTGAAAAAGCGATACCAGGCCGCACCGATCGGCTCGCCCGCATCCCCTTCGGCGACAAGTCCAACATCTCCGCTACGCCCCCACCCGCCGATATAGACGGCGATCTCGGGGGGCAACAAGACTTCCTCATGAGAGAAGCGGCGCGGTCCAGGCCGCCACATCGTCGCCTCGTACAACATCTCTGACAGGAAGGGCTCGTCCTTTACCCCTGCCTGACGAATGGAGAACCGCACAGCCGTATCTTCGCTCGCGATCTTCCGCGACGGTCCGGCTGGGCTTCTTTCAAAGGCCGTCCTAGCCCGCCGCCGCCCTCCCGCAAGCCTTCCCCGCTCTGTCAAGGTTCTTTCAGGCCGAGCCACGCGCCTTCGACCAGGCGACGGCCCGCTGCTCCAGGTCCCTCATGAACGGCTCCTTGCCTTCGATGTAAGCGAGACGGTCCTGGTGGGTGCGGCGAGCGAGTTCACGCTTCAAATCCGCGTACTTAGCGGCCTCCTCCCAATGCGAGCGCAGGAAGTCCCGCACGGCTAGGTGGCGCATCTCTTCACCGCTACCTGCCGCGCATACGTGAACGTGGTAGCGGCGCGGACGCTCCCTCGGCTTTCCGAAGAAGTGGTAATCGGGCGACTCCGGATCGGGTGCGAACAGGTATGCGAGGCGTTCAAGCGGACGAACGAATGCGTCCCGCTCTTCAATGTTGCTCACTGAGACCTGAATATCGATGATCGGCTTCGCGGGCAGATCTGGCACGGCAGTCGAGCCGACGTGTTCGATCCGGAGGAAGACATCACTCAGGGCGTTTCGAATCGCAGCCGCCTCACACTCAAATTCACCCCACCCACTTAGGGTGTGGGGAGCGACGTGTATCGCTGGATCAAATCGACGTCGAGACTTGGATGGCGCTCTAGCTTGCTGCGTCTCCCCGGATCATCCTGCCTAAGCACAGGATCACCCTAGCCCGCCGCCGCCCGCCGGCAAGGGTTTCCCACTTCGGGCCTAGCCGAGCGGGACGCGCTCGATCCGTCGCCCTCGCACGGCGGCGACCTCGAATGCAACCTCGAGCTCGGCGAGCGCTCGGTTTCGCGCGAGGAAGGCCTCGGCGGCTCGGCGCAGGCGGCGCTCCTTCTCGCGACCGACCGCTTCCCAGGGATCACCGAACCTCGGCCCGCTCCTCATCTTCACCTCGCAGAAGACGAGTCTCCGACCGCGACGAGCGACGACGTCCAGCTCGTTCCCGCCGGCACGGGCGTTCGCCGCAAGGACGCGGTAGCCGCGGAGGCGGTAGTGGAGCCGGACCCGCCGCTCGGCTCTAGCCCCCGAGACCTGCCGCGTGCTCGGCATACGAGCGGGCCTCGAAGGAAAGCCGGTGAATCTCGCACGGTCCGCGCTCGCGCACGACGGCGGAGTGCCGGGGCGTGATGTAGCCGACGTGGGAGGCGAAGCCGTAGTGCGGGTAGAGCGCGTCCATCCTGCGCATGGTTCGGTCTCGGACGACCTTGGCGATCACGGATGCGGCCGCGATCGCGGCGCTTTTCTCGTCGCCGTCGACAACGGCCGTATGCTCGGGGGCCAGCTTGCCCAGGCGAAAGCCGTCGACGAGGCAGGCCTCCGCCGGCGGACACAGGTCGGCGAGCGTCTCGCGAAGGCCGCGCAGATTCGAGCGGTGCAGACCGTCCCGGTCGATCACAGCCGGCGGGATGATGCGGACGGCGATCCGCTCGGCACAGCCGGAGACCGCACGGAAGAGGCTCTCGCGCTCGTCGCCGGTCAGCTGCTTGGAGTCGTTTAGAAGCGACAGCGGGCGCACGCGGTGGTCGCGCAAGCAGTCGTAGTCGAAGAGGACGGCCGCCGTGACGAGCGGCCCGGCCAGGCTGCCCCGGCCCGCCTCGTCCGCGCCGGCGACGAAGCGCACACCCAGTTTCCGGTCGAAGTTGAGGAGCTTTCGGCCCGTGCGGCGCACGGGCCCGAGCATAGCGGCTAGCTCCGCTGCTTCTCGCGGACGCGCGCCTTCTTCCCCACCTTCGAGCGAAGGTAGTAGAGCTTGGCGCGGTTCACGTCACCGATCGCCTGTACCTCGATGCGCTCGATCTTGGGGGAATGCAGTGGGAAGGTCCGCTCGACGCCGACGCCGAAGGAGTTCTTGCGCACGGTGAAGGTCTCACGGGCGCCCGGTCCCTGGCGCTTGATGACGATCCCCTCGAAGACCTGCACCCGGCGGCGCTGGCCTTCGATCACCTGGAAGTGCACGCGCACCGTGTCCCCCGCCTTGAAGTCGGGGACGTCGTCGCGCAGCTGCTTGCGCTCGAGGATGTCGATCGGAGTGCTCATAGAAAGGCGGCCGTCGCGAGCCGACCGACCATGCTAGCGAAACCCGATTCGTTGGGGAGGCCAATAAACGGCGAAAACGGGGCCGACGAGGTTTTCACGGGGCACCGAGCCCCAGTCCCGGCTGTCGCACGACGACGCACGGTTGTCGCCCATCATGAAGTACTGCCCCTGCGGAACCTGCCACTGCCCGCTTCGCTGATCCCGATCGGCGGGCTGCACGTAGGACTCGTCGAGCGGCTTGCCGTTGACGAGAATCGCCCCGCGCCGCTCGCGGATCGTCTCGCCCGGCAGCCCGATGATCCGCTTCACGAACGTCTCGCCGCCCGCGCCGTTTTCGCAGCGCTCGGCCTCGGGAGGAGTCTTGAAAACGACGATCTCCTGCCGGTGCGGGCTGCGGAAGTGGTAGATGAACCGGTTGGCGAGCACGCGGTCCGAAAACCTCGCCTCGCAGCCGGCGCCCGGCGCGGCGCAATGCAGTGTGGGCTCCATGGAGGACGAAGGGATCCGGTAGGGATTGACGACCCACGCCTTGATGGCCAGGACGGCACCCACGGCGACGACGATCGTGACCACCCAGTCGATCAAGGTTGGCCATGGGGAGGGCAGGCCCTCGGTGATGCGGTCGATCGGGCCTCTCACGAGAGCGTCCTCTCGCGGCTCTGCTCCCTGCGCCAGGAATCGATCCGACCGTGGTCGCCCGACAGCAGGACCTCCGGCACCTGCCAGCCACGAAACTCCGCGGGCCTCGTGTACTGGGGAAACTCGAGCCCGCCCTCGAGCGAGGGCGAAAAGCTCTCGTACATCGCGCTCTCGGCGCGCATCGCACCCGGCAGGCGGCGTGCGACGGCCTCGAGCACGACCATGGCAGGAAGCTCGCCACCGGAGAGGACATAGGGGCCGATCGAGACCGCGTCGGTGGCCAAGTGCTCCACCACGCGCTCGTCGAACCCCTCGAAGCGGGCGGACAGCAGCGTGAAGGCCTCCTCCCCTGCGAGCTCTTCCACGAGCTCCTGGTCGAGCTGACGCCCCTGCGGGGTCAGAGCGATGATCCGCCGTGAGCCGAAGTCGCCGTAGACGGCCTCCAGCGCGGCATCTACGACGTCCACGCGCAGGATCATCCCGGCGCCGCCCCCGTACGGCTCATCGTCGACCTGGCCGCCGGTCAGCGGAGTGAAGTCACGGTAGTTCCAGAGGCGCAGGTCGAGCTCCGACCCGAGGACGGCCGCCAGCGGTCGTTGCTCGGTCAGCCAGGAGAAGGCATGCGGCAGCAGTGTGAAGACGTCGATTTGCAAGGCGGCTGGGTGGAAAAACCTAGCTTTCGGGAGCGAACCCCTGCGCCACGAGGATGCGTCCCTGGTCGAGGTCGACGTCAAGCACGCAATCCTCGACGAGCGGGAGCGCGGTCCCCGTGTCGAGCTCGAGCACGTCGTTCGCCACGCCGGGGGCAACGTCCTGCACACGCCCGAGCGCGCGGCCGCCTTCTTCCTCCACGGTCAGGCCGACGAGCTGGAACACGTAGTACTCGTGCTCGGCCGTCTCGGGGAGGATGCTTCGCGGCACGGCAAGCACCGCTCCTCGTTTCGCCTCGCGGTCGAGGCGGACGACGAGCCGGCCCCCGGCGCGCTTGGATGTGACCACCTTGGCCCGCTCTCCGTTGAGGAGGATGGGCGAGCCTGCCACGAACCGCTCGGGGTCCTCGCTCGCGTCCTCGACGACGAACGAGCCGTCGAGCCCGTGCGGCCGGCCGACGCGGCCGACCGGAACCAGATCGGTCACCCGACGATCTCGAGCAGAGCGCGCTCGTTCGAGCGGGCCCCGCTCGCGCGGACGATCGTGCGGAGAGCGCGCGCGGTGCGCCCCTGGCGGCCGATGACCTTCCCGACGTCGTCAGCCGCGACGTGGAGCTCCAACACCACTGCGCCGTCGCGCTCGACCCGCTCGACGCGGACCTCGTCGGGCTTGTCCACGAGCCCCTTCGCGAGGTACTCGACGAGCTCGTGCACTAGAGGCCTTTCGCCTTCAGGAGCTTCTGCACGGATCCCGAGGGCTGGGCGCCCTTGGAGATCCAGTCGCGCACCTTGGCCTCGTCGAGCTCGATCGTCGAGGGATCGGTCTGCGGGTTGTAGCGCCCGACGATCTCGATGAACTTGCCGTCGCGCGGCGAGCGCGAGTCCGCGACGACGACCCGGTAGACCGGATTCTTCTTCGACCCGACACGGGCCAGTCTGATCCTCGCAGCCAATGCTTACCTCCGCTGTTGAGCCACTATGGATTGCAGGTTCGGCATCTTGCCGCGCCCGAATTGCTTCATCATCTTCTCCATCTGCTTGCGCCCGGTGAGCAGCTGGTTGACCTGCTGCACCGTCGTTCCGCTCCCGGCCGCGATGCGAGCGCGGCGGGAGCCCTTGATGATCTCCGGGTGGGAGCGCTCCTCCGGGGTCATCGAGAGAACGATCGCCTCCACCCGGCCGAGCTCGCTGTCGTCGATGTTGACGCCCTGCAGCTGCTTCCCCAGCCCGGGAATGAGCGAGATGACGTTCTTCATTGGACCCATCCGCCGCATCATCTTGTAGGCCTGGAGGAAGTCGTCGAACGTGAAGCGCCCCTGGAGTAGACGCTTCTCCATCTCCGCCTGCTCGTCCTTCTCGGCCGCGGCCTCGGCCCGCTCGATCAGAGTCAGGACGTCCCCCATGCCGAGGATGCGCGAGGCCATCCGGTCGGGATGGAAGTACTCGAGCTGGTCGAGCTTCTCCCCGGTGGAGACAAGCTTGATCGGCTTGCCGGTCACGGCCTTGACGGAGAGCGCCGCACCTCCGCGCGCGTCACCGTCGAGCTTCGTCAGGACGATGCCGTCGAAATCGATCGTCTTCGAGAACGCCTCCGCGACGTTGACGGCGTCCTGGCCCGTCATCGCGTCGAGTACGAGGAGGACGTTGTGCGGCTTCGCGGCTCCGCGCACCCGCGCAAGCTGATCCATCATCTCCTCGTCGACGTGGAGCCGTCCCGCGGTATCGAGGATCACCGTGTCCCGGCCCTGCGCCCGGGCCTGCTCGATGCCCTCCTTGACGACAGCGACCGGATCCTTCGTGCCCTTGTCCATGTGAACGGGGATCTGGATCTGCTTGGCCAGCTGCTCGAGCTGGTCGATCGCGGCCGGACGCTGGAGGTCCGCCGCGACGAGTGCGGGAGCCTTCCCCTCGCGGCGCAGCAGCAGCGCCAGCTTGGCGGCTGCCGTGGTCTTCCCGGAGCCCTGTAGGCCCGCCAGGAGGATCACCGTCGGCGGCCGGCCGGAGAACGCGAGCTTAGAGCCCCCCTGGCCCATGATCGCGGTCAGCTCCTCGTGGACGATCCGCACGACCTCCTGGCCGGGCGTGAGGCTCTTCGTCACCTCCGAGCCCGCGGCGCGCTCGCGCACACGCGCGACGAACTCCTTCACGACCTGGAAGTTGACGTCAGCCTCGAGGAGCGCGAGCCGGATCTCGCGCATGGCCTTGGAAAGAGCCTCCTCGGACAGCTTCCCATGACCACGGAGATCGCCGAGGGTGGCTTGCAGCTTGTCGGAAAGCGTGTCAAACATGGGCCGGTCGGAAAGTGTAGCTGCGGGTTTTTCCCACTCTCAGGAGGTAGGCATGGCAGAGATCGCCAAGATCATCCGGATCATCGGACAGTCGCCCACCAGCTTCGCCGAAGCGACGAAGGTAGCCGTTCAAGAGGCGAGCAAGACCGTTCGCGACATCCACGGCGCCCATGTCGTCGAGATGAGCGCGATCGTCGAGAACGAGCAGATCACGCTCTTTCGAACGACAGTGGACATCGCTTTCGGCGTCGAGCGCTAGGAGGGCTTGGCGGAACGTCGCTCGCCGTCGGGACGCGATGGTCGTTCCGAGGCAAGGACGCAGGGAGCCCTCGTATCGAATCTAGATACGGGGGCGACCCGTCATTCTGGACGCGGATGCGTTGGGGCGGGCAGCGCGCCTCCGACGGCACAGACTATGTTTCGTCAAGCCCTCCTACTAGCTACCGGCTCGAGCCGGTCGGGATCTCCGAGTGCACGACCTCGAAGGTCTCGATCCTCGGCACACGGCCGGTCATCTCAGCCCACTTGTCGAGGTGTTGCTTGAGCGCCTCGCCGCTCGCCGTGGCCGTCTCGAGATCACCCCAGAGGGTCAGGCTCATCGTGACCTCATGCTCGCGGTCGCGGAACAGGTAGGCACCCTCGAAGCCCGCTCTGTCCCTCACTTCCGGGAGATAGTCGTCTCGGAACCAGCCGGCTCCGATCTCCCATTCGTCCTCCGAGACCGTCTCGTAGCGGACGACCCGTGCGTACATGCCGGAGACCCTATTGGAACTTCAGGCGCATTCGCCGCGTGATCGAGGAATGTTGGGCTTCGATTCCGGACCATTTTCCTGCCGTAGGTCTGGACGCCTTCGGTCATGCCGAATCACGTCCATGGAATCGTCTGGTTGCCAGGGGCGGGGCATGCCCCGCCCCTACCGGTCCTCATCGGGTCGTTCAAGTCGTCCGTCTCACGGCTGGAGGGCGGACCACTGTGGCAGCGGAGCTTCTATGACCGCGTGATTCGCGGCGACAGTGAACTGCGCGCGTTACGCCAGTAGGTGACGGACAATCTCCTCAGGTGGGCGCTCGACCGCGAGAACCCGGCTTGTAGGCGGTGATCAGTTCTCCTGGGAGGTCGGGCGGACGAGGATCTCGTTGACGTCGACGTGCGGCGGCTGGGTGACGGCGTAGAGCACGGCGCGCGCGATGTCGTCAGGCTCGAGCGCGTCCTTCGGCCGGTTGTCGAAGAACGGCGTATCCACCATGCCGGGCTCGATCAGCGTCACGCGGACACCTGTGCCGTTCAGCTCCAAACGCGCCGCCTCGCCCATCGCCGTCACCGCCCACTTCGTCGCTGAGTAGAGCGAGCCGGCGAGGGCACGCCGACCGGCCACGGAGCTCGTCAGGAGCAGGTGACCGCGCGAATCCTTCAACGCGGGAAGAGTCGCGCGGATGGTGAGCGCAGCTCCGTAGACGTTGGTGAGCACCATGCTCTTCCAGTACTCGGGCGTCTCCTCGAGGAAACCGCGCTTGGCGCCAAAGCCGGCGTTCGCGAAGGAGACGTCTATCTGGCCGAACCGATCCAAGGCGGTTTGCGCCATCGCCTGCTGGTCCTCCCACTCCGTCACGTCGCAGCGAACCGCGAGCGTCCGCTCTGGGCCGCCGAGCTCCTCGGCCAGATCCCGGAGCTTCTCCTCTCGACGGGCGGCAAGCACGAGCCGGTACCCCGCCTCGGCGGCGCGGCGCGCGGTCGCCTCGCCGATGCCGCTCGAGGCACCTGTAATTACGAAGACCGGGTCGGCCACCCCCGGGAGGCTAGCGATCGAGCGCATGCACGATAAGACTGAGCCCGAAGACCGAGTCGCGCACATCCTGCCGCGGGGTGAAGCCAAGCTTCGCCATCACACGCCGAGAGGCGGCGTTCTCGGCGGTGGCGATGCTGACGACTCGCTCGAAGCCGAGATCGTCGAACGCATATCCAATGCACGCCGCGCCCGCTTCGGTCGCGAGCCCCCGGCCTTGCCAGGGCACATCGATCAGCCAGCCCACCTCGGGATCGTCCGGCCATTCGCGGTGATACGACAGGCCAACTCGCCCGATGAGCGCTTCGGTCTCTTTCTCTTCGGCCGCCCACAGGCCGAAGCCATGGGCCTGCCAGTGCCGCTCGATGTGCGCAAGCATCACCTCGGTCTCCTCACGCGTAAAAGAGGCCTTACCCATGTGCTGCATGAGGACCGGATCGGCGTGCCAACGGACGAGGGTGTCGAGGTCCTCTGGACGCCAGCGGCGCAGGCGGAGCCTCGGCGTCTCGAGCTCATCGCGCATGGCTACTCCGAGGAGACGAGCGCCCGCGCGAACTCAGGCGCGTCGAACGGCTGGAGATCATCCAGCGTCTCTCCCACGCCAACAAGCTTGACCGGCAGCCCCAGCTCGTGCGCGATGGCGACGGCGATACCGCCCTTCGCGCTCCCGTCCAGCTTGGTGAGCCCCACACCTGTGACCTGGACGGCCTCGTTGAAGAGCCGCGCCTGCTGCAGGCCGTTCTGGCCGGTCGTCGCGTCGACGACCAGGAGAGTCTCGTGCGGCGCGCCCTCGAGCCGCGACGCGATCACGCGCCGGATCTTGGCCAGCTCTGCCATCAGGTTCGTCTGGGTGTGCAGCCGGCCGGCGGTGTCCACGAGGACGACGTCGTGCCCTCGCGCTTCGGCGGCCTGGATGGCGTCGTAGGCGACTGCCGCGGGGTCCGCTCCCCGCGTGGCCCCAACGAAGTCGGCTCCCGCGCGCTGGGCCCAGATCTCGAGCTGCTCGTCGGCGGCCGCGCGGAAGGTGTCCGCAGCCGCGACGATCACCGACCGCCCGTGCTCGCGGAGTCGGTCGGCGAGCTTCCCGATCGTCGTCGTCTTCCCCGTGCCGTTGACCCCGACGACGAGGACGACGCTGGGCACTTCGGAGACGGCGAGCCGCCCGCCACGCTCCCCGAGGAGAATTTCAGTGAGCACCTCCTCGAGGCCCTGGAGGAGCTCCCCCTCGCTTCCGGGCTCACGCTGCTCGAGCCGCCGGACGATCTCTACCGTCGCCGGCACGCCCACGTCCGCCTGGATGAGCGCTTCCTCAACCCGTTCCCACGATTCTTCGTCAGCCGGGTTGAAGAAGAGGTCCTGGGTGAGCGCCTGCCGGCTGCCCGCAAGGGATTCACGAAGACGACCTAGCCAGCCCTTCCGGTCCTCCTGCTCCTCTTCGGAGGGCTGTTCGTCCTCGCCGAAGAGCTCGGCCCAACTGCGGCTCACGCCGAGAGGGCGTGCAACGGCTCGGAGGCGAGCCGCTTGGAGACGATCTCGGTGACCCCCTGGGCGCCCATGGTGACGCCGTAGAGGATATCCGCGGCCTCCATCGTCCTCTTCTGGTGGGTGACGACGATGAACTGGGCGCGATCGGAGAAGCGGCGCAACAGGTCGACGAAGCGGCCGATGTTCGTGTCGTCGAGCGCAGCCTCGACCTCGTCCAGCAGGTAGAACGGACACGGCCGAGCGAGGAAGAGGGCGAAGAGGAATGAGATGGCCCCGAGAGCCTTCTCGCCCCCGGAGAGGAGCGACAGGCGCGTGACCCGCTTGCCCCCCGGCTGGAGCTCGATCTCGATGCCGGGCTCCTCGCCGTCCTCTTCGCGGATGAGCCGGCCTTTTCCACCCGGGAAGAGCGTCCCGGCGACCTCGGCAAAGTGGCGCTCAACCGCCACATAGGTCTCCTCGAAGCGCTTTTCGACGGTTTCCGCGAGCTCGTCGCGGAGCTTGGCCAGTTCGGCCAGCGACCGCTCGAGATCTTCGCGCTGGAGGACTAGCTCCTCCAGCCGAGCCTTCTCGCGAGCATGTTCTTCCGCGGCCAGCGGGTTGACCTGGCCGAGAGCTTCGCGGCGCCGCTCGAGACGCGCGATCTCGGCGCGGAGCTCCTCCACCTGCTCGTCGGTGAGCACGCATTCGCGTTCAGTCAGCACGTCGGTGCCAACACGCGCAGCTATTTCCTCGCGCTCCCGTTCGAGCCTCGCGGCTTCGATTCCAACCGCGGCCAGGCGCTCGGCCGACTCGCCCGCCGCGCGCCGCAGCTCTGCCTCCCGTGCGCCAAGGGCGCGCAACTCCTCGCCCAGCTCTCCGGATCGGCTTCCGCCTGCGTCGACCCGAGCCTTCAGGGGCGCTTCGAAGCGAGCTGCCGTCTCGGCCGCGCCTGCCAGGAGGCCGGCAGCGCGTTCGGATGCCTCGGCCAGTCCATCTAGGAGAGTCGAGCGCGGCGGCTCTTCCGCCCGGGCCATCGATCCAGTGGCGAACCAGACCTGGCTGGCCGCGTGAACGAGGACGGCGTCCACGCCTTCGTTGTAGGCCTCTCGAAGCCGCGTGAGCGCGCGCGAGAAATCGCTCGGCGCCACCACCCACCCGCGCGCCGCGGCGAGCGCGCCCTCGTACGTCGGCTCGCCCACGACAGGGAGGCGCGGCGTCGCGGCGTCGGCCCGCAACGCACCGCCCACCTCTTCGGCCTGCTCCCTCCGAAGCTCGACCCGCTCCACGGCGCTGCGGAGCCTGTAGAGCGCGGCCGTGGCCTGCTCGTGGCGCCCGGCGGCCTCGGCCAGCTCCTCTTCGGCGCGTCGCCGCTCGTCCAGCACACCGCCAAGCTTGTCGTCACGGGTCTTGCGCTCGAGCTCGGCTTCCGTGCGGCGCTCGGCCACTTCGGCCAGGCGGCGCTCGATCCGCTCGAGCTCCGCCGCCGCGATGCGGCCGCGGCGCACCTCGATCTCTCCAACCAGCTTTTCCGCACGCTGGGCCGCCGTTGCCTGCAAGGCAAGGGGCCGCAGGCGCTTTCGCACTTCTTCCTCGAGGTCGCGCGCACGCTCAACCTGGATCTCGACGCGGGCGAGCTTGAGCTCGGCCCGGTGTCGCCGCTGCTTGAAGCGGCCGAGGCCCGCGGCCTCCTCGACCAGGGCCCGCCTCTCGGCCGGCTTGGAGCCCAGAATCTGCTCGACGCGACCCTGCCCGATCACGGAATGGAGCTCCGTGCCGAGGCCGACCTCGGCGAGCAGCTCGACCACGTCGGTGCGGCGGACGCGTGCGCGGTTGACCAGGTATTCGCCCTCGCCGCCGCGATGAAGTCGGCGGGCGATCGAGAGCTCGGAAAACTCTACAGGTCCCTCACCGTCCTCGTTGTCGAAGAGCAGCTCGACCTCCGCGTGGTCGGCTGCGGCGCGGCCCGGCCCGCCAGCGAAGAGGACGTCATCCGGTTTCTCGGCGCGGAGCTCGCTCGGGCTCAGGCTTCCCGCGGCCCAGACGATCGCGTCGGCGACGTTCGACTTCCCGGAGCCGTTCGGCCCCACAACCACGGCCACGCCCTGCTCGAGCCGGATCTCGACGGGGTCAGGGAACGACTTGAAGCCGCGGATTTTGATGGCCCTCAGAAACAGAAGGGGGACCGAGCCTTAAGGAGGGGGTCCATGGGGGAACCCTGGGTTCCCCCATGATTGAGGCGAATCGAGCGCAGGTGCACGCCGCCGAAGTCTGCCGACCGCGGCGGACGGGAGGCTCAGTACGTCAGCGCTGTGTCGCTCCAGACCGCGAGCTCCACAAGTTTCTGCGGCGGGGCGAGCTCGTAACCCTCACGGGCCTCGATTCCGCGGGCCTTGCTCGACATGCCCGACAGAAGGATTGGAACCCCCGCGCTTCGAAGCGACTCGAGATGCTCCGCTACCGACCCCGTGCCGATTCCCTGAGCCGCCACCGCGGTCTCCGCACGTACGAGTTGGACTCCATCGCCCGCGATGAAAACCTGCACCTCATGTCCTTCGTCCACAGCCGTCCGCGCCACGAGCAGCCCTAGCGCGGCGCGCGTCGGGTTCTCAGGCCCGGTGGCCAGATGGACGAGGATCTTGGCCAGCTAGGCTTCCTCGGCCATCCCGAGGATGTCATCGCGCGACATCTGACCGACCAGCTCCGGATGATCCTGCCGAACGTGCGCCTCGACGCCCGCCACCAGCTCGTCGTCGGTTTCGCCGCGCACCGTATGGCCACACTCGCAGTTGACTACTTTCGCCATGTTTTCCCCTTCGTCGTCGAGAGGCATCGTAGAGTAGGCCCGTGAGCTTCGTCTCCCGGGGATTCCGCGGCAAGCGCCGCGACGAAGGGCCGAGTGGACGCGTTCCGCCTGGCCAGTACCTCGTAGACGACTTCCCCGTCCTCTCCGCCGGCCCGACGCCTCGCACGCCCCTCGAGAAGTGGGATTTCGCCGTCACCGGAGCGGTCGCCGAGCCGAAGCGCTGGAGCTGGGAGGAGTTCCAGGCCCTGCCGAGCGAAACCGTCACGAAGGACATCCACTGCGTGACGAAGTGGTCGAAGCTCGACACGGTTTGGGAAGGCGTCTCGGTCGACACCCTCCTCGAGGACGTGGAGAGCGCTGCCGAGTACGTGGTCGCCTTCTGCGACGGCGGCTACACGACGAACCTCCCGCTCGAGGACGTCACGGACGGCAAGGCCTGGATCGCCTACAGCTTCGACGGCGAGCCGCTCGATCCCGAGCATGGCGGCCCTGCGCGCCTGCTCGTTCCGCACCTCTACTTCTGGAAGAGCGCGAAGTGGGTGCGCGGCCTGAGGCTGCTCGACGAGGACGAGCCTGGGTTCTGGGAGTCGCTCGGGTACCACATGTACGGGGATCCATGGCGCGAGCAGCGGTACTGGGGCGACTGAGCCCAATTGCGTGGCAGCTCGGCGAGGTCGCCGAACTGGTCGACGAGACCGCCCGCGTGAAGACCCTCGTTCTGGAAGTCCCTGACTGGGCCGGCCATCGGGCCGGCCAGCACGTCGACGTGCGCCTGACCGCCGAGGACGGCTACCAGGCACAGCGGAGCTACTCGATCGCCTCCGCTCCGGAAGACGAGCGCCTGGCCATCACGGTCGAGCGCCTCGACGACGGCGAGGTCTCCCCGTACCTCGCAGAAGAACTCGTCGTCGGAGACAAGTTGGAGCTGCGCGGCCCGATCGGCGGGTATTTCGTGTGGGAGACGGAGCAGGGCGGCCCCCTCCTCCTCGTCGGGGGCGGGTCGGGCGTCGTCCCGCTGGTCGCCATGCTCAGGCACCGAGCGGCCTCCGGAGCCGTCGTCCCGACCCGCCTGCTCTACTCGGCGCGCTCGCTCGAGGACGTGATCTACCGCGACGAGCTCAATCGGCGCGCCGCCTCGGACGCCCAGTTCGAGCTCAACTACGCGCTCACGCGGGAACAGCCTGCGGGCTGGACGGGGTATGCACGCCGCGTCGACGAGGAGATCCTGCGTGAGGTGGCGTATCCGAGCTGCGAAGGCATCGCGTTCGTCTGCGGCCCGACGCGCTTCGTCGAGACGGTCGCCGACGGCCTCGTCGCCATAGGCTACGCGCCTGAACAAGTCCGGACCGAGCGTTTCGGTCCGACAGGAGGTTGAGATGGAGGAGCAGGACCTGAAGCTGGATGGAAACGCGGCCGCGGGGCTCCTGCGGGAACTCTTCGCCTTCGAGGTCACCATGGCCCGCGGCCGGTGTGAAAACTGCGGGGCGGTCGCCGAGATGGGCGCCGTCATGGTCTACGCGAACGCTCCCGGCACCGTTCTCCGCTGCCCGCAGTGCGAAAGCGTCCTGATGCGCATCGTGAGCAACGGGGGCCGCTACTGGCTGGACGCCCGCGGCATCAGCTGGCTCGAAATTCGCCCTTGAGCGCGGTCGAGGACGAGAAACAAGCCGCGGCGGAACAGGCGGCAGGGCTCGTCGAGGACGGAATGACCGTCGGACTGGGGACGGGCACCACCGTCGCCTACCTCCTTCCCGTTCTCGCAGCACGCCGTCTGAACCTCCGCTGCGTGGCCACGTCGCCGCGAACCGAGCAGGCCGCGCGCGAGCTTGGCTTTTCCCTCGAGCCCTTCGATGCTCTCGACCGCCTCGACCTGACGATCGACGGCGCGGATCAGATCGACCCGGCCGGCTGGCTCGTCAAGGGCGGCGGCGCAGCGCACACGCGTGAGAAGGTCGTCGCAGCCGCCTCCGACCGCTTCGTGGTCATCGGCTCCTCGGACAAGCTCGTCGAGGCGATCGCGCCCCCGGTTCCGCTCGAGCTCCTCTCCTTCGGAGTCCGCGCCACGCTCCGGGCGCTTGGCCCAGCGGAGCTCCGCGACGTTCCGCCCAGCCCTGACGGCGGCGTGATCGCCGACTACCTCGGGCCCGTCGAGGATCCAGCGGATCTGGCCGAGCGCCTCGCGGCCGTCCCCGGAGTCGTCGAACACGGGCTCTTCCCTCCGGAGCTCGTCAGCGAGATCCTCGTCGCGCGCGACGGTCAGGTGGACCGGATCCTGCCCTAGCCTCGAAACCGCGCGAGCGCCTCGCGCGCAGCGACCTGCTCGGCCGCCTTCTTCGAGGGGCCCGTGCCGGTCCCCGCCGCCTCCCCGTCGATCGTGGCCGCGCAGGTGAAGCGGCGATCGTGCGGAGGGCCCTCGACCTCGAGAACCGAGTACGAGACCGTCAGACCGCGCCGGGCGAGCTCTTCCTGGAGCTCCGTCTTGAAGTCGACGTGGCCCTCGACCGCGTAGTCGATCCGGTCCGCGAACGCGGCGACGATCGCCTCCCGAATCGGCTCGAACCCGTGCTCGAGGTACAAGGCACCGAGGGAGGCCTCGACGAGCGCAGCCAGGACGTTCCGGTTGGAGGCGAGCTTCGCGATTTCCTCGGCGTCGCCCGACTCGGCTTCCGCGGAGAGGCGCTTGCCGAGTTCCAGCCGCCGCCCGACGACCGCGCAGCTCTGGCGCGACACGACGTGCGCGCGGATCTTCGCCAGGCGCCCTTCCTGGTAGGTGGGAAAGCGCTCGTAGAGCTCCTGCGCGATGGCGAGACCGAGCACGCTGTCGCCCAGGAACTCGAGGCGCTCGTAGGAGTCGGAGCGGTCCCCCGCCCACGAGGCATGTGTGAACGCGTGGCGGAGACGCTTCTTCGGAAGCTCGTCGATCAGCTGGGCGAGATCGGCCTTCGCCCGGCTTCGCTTACGGCTGGTGGCTCGAGATGTAGTCGACGGCCTGCCCGACAGTCTGGATCCCCTGGGCGTCTTCGTCCGAGATCTTGATCCCGAACTGATCCTCCAGCTCCATGATGAGCTCGACAAGGTCGAGCGAGTCAGCGTCGAGATCCTCCTGGAAGGAAGCCTCTTCCGTGATGTTGTTCTCGTCGATACCGAGCTGCTCGACGAGCACCTCCTTCACCCGCTCAGCGATCTCCTCGCGCGAAGCTGCCATTTCGGTCTCCTAACCTGCCTCTCTTGGTTGCTGGCCCCAGCGGACGGCGGATGCTAACACGCGAGCGGCCACTAGCCCCGTAGCGCTCCAACTCGCTCTGCAAGTCGAGCAGAGAGTCTTTCCACGACCTGCGCGCGGGCGCCTTGCGCGCCGAGCCGGATCGCATTCGCGATCGCCGTACGCGAGCTCGAGCCGTGTGCGATGACGGCCAGCCCACGGAGTCCGAGCAGGTACGCGCCGCCGTAGGTTTCCGGGTCGAGGCGATGCCGCAAACGGCGCGCCGATCGCCTGATGAGAAGGCCTCCGAGTTTCCCCGTCCGCGACGAGGCGATCTCGGTCCGGAGCGCGTCCAGCAGGGTCATGATCGTCCCCTCCATCAGCTTGAGCGCCATGTTCCCGGTGAAGCCGTCGCAGACGACGACGTCCGCGGCGTGGTTGAGGAGATCTCGGCTCTCCACGTTGCCGATGAAGCGCAACGCGCTCTCTTCGAGAAGTGGACGAGCCTCGCGCACGAGCCGGTTCCCCTTCTCCGGCTCCTCGCCGATGGAGAGAAGGGCGACCGTCGGCTCGCCGATCTCGAGCACTTCCTGGGCGAAGACCGCGCCCATGTGCCCGAACTGGACGAGATGCTCGGGCCGCGCGTCGGCGTTGGCACCCGCGTCGATGAGGACGGACGTGCCGCCGATCGCCGGGAGGGGGACCGCGATCGCCGGCCGGTGAACGTCGGGCAGGCGGCGGATCTCGAGCAGCCCGGCCGCGAGCATCGCGCCGGTATTCCCCGCCGAGACGACGGCACCGGCGCTGCCCTCGCCCAGGGCGCGGCAGGCCGCGAACATCGAGCTTCCGCGCTTCTCGCGGGCGGCGTCCGCGGGCTTTTCGTCCATGGCCACCACACCCTCGGCATGCACGATCTCCAGACCCTGCGCGAGCGGCTCCAGCAGATCGCGGCGGCCGAAGAGAACGGGCTCGACGTCGTCGGAGGCCGCCTCGAGCGCGCCCGCGACGATTTCCTCCGGGGCCCTGTCGCCGCCCATCGCGTCGACGGCGACCCTGACTCGCTGCATCGCTAGTGGTTCGCCCGGTCGCGCTGCCGCGTCTCTGGCGCGCGAAAAGCTAGCCGGACGAGAACGCAGGGAGCCCTCGTATCGAATGAGATACGGGGGCGACCGAGGACAAGGCCCGGCGACGCTTTGCAGCCGCCCAGAGGCCCGGTGGGCGTGGCCGGGTGGGCCACTTAAGGAGCCGGAGTCTCGAGCGGCTCGACCTCGCGGCCCCTGTAGGTGCCGCAGGTCGGGCAGACGTGATGAGGCCGCTTCGGCCGATGGCACTGCGGGCACTCGACGAGCGCCGGGATCGAGAGCTTGTGCGTCGCCCGCCGCTTGTCGCGACGCGACTTGGACGTTTTTCGCTTGGGGACTGCCATGGCCGCGGCGAGTATAGCCAGACCTGGTTTAGAGCCGGTCCTTCAGCTCCGCCAGCTTCTCCCAGCGAGGGTCGGCTTCCGTCTCCTCGTGCTCGTGCGGCTCGCTGTTCAGGTCGCGTCCGCAAATCGGGCAGAGCCCGGCGCAGTCCTCGCGGCAGAGGATCTTGTCGGGCAGCGCCAGGGCAACGGCGTCGCGCGCCCACGCCGAGAGGTCGAGCGTGTCGTCCTTCACATAGGGAGTCGTGAGCTCGTCTGACTCGCCCGGGCTGGTGGCCTGGTATTCCCGGACCTTCACGTCGATCGCGACGGCCGCATCGGCCAGACAGCGTACGCAAGGCCCGACGAGGCGCACGCTGAACTCCAGCTCGAGTAGAAGACCGGAGCTCGTGCGGGTCAGGGTGAGCGCAGCCTCCGGTTTCTCCGGAATCGGGATGTAGCGCTGCCCGCCGAGCCCAAGCGGCTCGAGGTCGACTTCTTTGATGTCGCGAAACTGCTCGCCCGAGTGCAGCCGGACCGTGCGGAGGTTGAAGGTCGTCACACCTTCAATGTAGCGAGAAGGAAAGTCGATCTAGGAGACCGGCTGCTCGTCCGTGACGCCGGCCATCACGGACTCTTGCGAGCGCTCGTGGAGTCGCTCGCGGCCACGCCGCACCGCGCCGAGGAACTTGTCCAGGTTGACCTCGAGAGTGGAGAGGATCGAATCGGCCCAGTCCTCCATCTCGAGCCTCGTCTCGCGCGCCTGGCGCCGCGCGTCCTCCACGATCTCCTGCGCCTGCCGCTCGGCAAGCTTGACGATCTCGGTCTGAGAAGCCTCCCGGACGGCCTGCTCCCGCGCCTCTCCGAGGATCCGGTCGCTCTCGCGCTTCGCCTCGGCGAGCATCTCCTGGCGCTCCTTGACGATCCATCGAGCCTGCTTGATCTCCTCCGGAATCGTCGCGCGCATCTGGTCGAGGATGTCGTAGATCTCCTCGCGGTCGATGCGAACCTGGTCCGTCAGCGGGACCGCTTTCGCGTTGTGAACGAGGTCGTCGAGCTTGTCGATGAGTACGAGTACGTCCATGATTTGCGGGAGTTTACTCTTGCGGCGACACGGGTGCACCACCCTTCGGTCGCGGGAACATCTCCTGGAAGCGGCGTGCGACCGGCTCCGGAACGAGATCACCCACGTTCCCTCCGAAGGACGCGACCTCCTTGACCCCGCTCGACGAGAGGAAGCTGTACTGCGGGCTCGACATCAGGTACATCGTCTCGACCTCGGGGGCGAGGTTGCGGTTCAGGTTGTGCATCTGGAATTCCCACTCGAAATCCGAGATCGCGCGGAGGCCTTTGACCATGGTCTTCGCGCCCCAGCGTCGGGCGAATTCGACTACGAGCTCCGCGAAGACGTCGACCTCGACGTTGTCGTAGCCGGCGAGTGCATCGCGGAGAAACCTCACGCGGTCATCGACGGAGAACATCGCCTTCTTGTGCTGGGGATCGCGTACGACGCCGACGACGACGCGCTCGAAGATGCCCGCCGCCCGCGTGATGATGTCCAGGTGGCCGTTCGTGACGGGGTCGTAGCTCCCCGGGCAGATTGCTGTGAGAGGAGCCGAGTCGCTCATTCCCCTGTGAAGACCGTGACGCGCACCGAGCCGTAGCGGCGACTCGTGCGCATGGGGAGGGGCAGCTCGGGCTCCGTGCGTGCGTCGGACTCCACCACGACGAGACCGTCTGGCTCGACAACCGGGGGAAGATAGGTGGCAAGCATGGACAAAACGTCAGGAAGCATGCGGTACGGCGGGTCGACCAGCACGAGATCGTACCGGCTCCCCGAGGCCGCATCGGCCGCGAGTCGGCGCGCGGCGTCCTCCCGCAGGACGGTCGCCGAGGTCAGCCCGAGCTTGTCGAGATTGCGGACGACCATCTGGGCCGCAGCGCGGTCGGCCTCGACGAAGGTCGCGTGCTCCGCTCCCCGAGAGAGAGCCTCGAGCCCCATCGCTCCGGAGCCTGCGTAGAGATCGAGCACGCGCATCCCGTCCACCGGCCCGACGAGGTTGAAGACGGCCTCGCGCACCCGGTCGCCCGTAGGACGCGTTTCGCGCCCCTTGGGCGCGAAGATACGGGCGCCTTTATGCGAACCCGCGATGATCCTCATTCAGCCGCTCCGCCTGGCGGCGAAGAGGCTGAACGGCGTCGCTCTCGTCGGTAGCAAGCTCCTCGGCCCATCGCCTCGCCTTCTCAACCAGCTTCCGGTCGCGCGTCAGACTCGCAAACTTGAGGTCGGGAAGCCCCGACTGGCGCGTCCCGAGCAGCTGACCCTCGCCGCGCAGCTCGAGATCGACCTCGGCCAGCCTGAAGCCGTCCGAGGTCTCCACGAGCGCTTCCAGGCGCCGCTGCGCCTCCTCCGTCAGCTCCTCCTTGGGGCGGGAAACGAGCAAGCAATAGGACTGCTCGGCACCGCGACCCACCCGGCCCCGAAGCTGGTGGAGCTGTGCGAGCCCGAAGCGGTCTGCCTCCTGGACGATCATGATCGTTGCGTTCGGGATGTCGACCCCGACCTCGATCACCGTCGTCGCCACGAGCACGTTCAGCTCGCCGCGCTTGAACTTCTCCATGACGGCGCGCCTGTCGGCCGGTCGCATCCGTCCGTGCAGACAGCCCACCCGGAAGTCGCGGAGCTCCGCTTGCCGCAGCCGCTCGGCCTCCTGCTCGGCCGCGCGGGCTTCGATAGCCTCGGACTCGGAGACGAGCGGGCAGACGACGTAGGCCTGGCGGCCCTCCTGCAGGTGGCGCCTGAGCCGCTTGTAGGCCTCGGCGGCCCGATCATGGGAGACCCAGCTCGTGACGACCGGCCGGCGTCCCTTCGGCGGACGCGCAATCTCGGTGACGTCGAGGTCGCCGTAAACGGTCTGTGCGAGCGTGCGCGGGATCGGGGTCGCCGTCATGTGCAAGACGTGAGGCGTCGAGGCGCCGAGCGCCCGGCGCTGCTCGACGCCGAACCGGTGCTGCTCGTCGACTACGGCAACCGCCAGTGAGCGAAACTCAACCCCCTCCTGGATCAGGGCGTGCGTCCCGACGATGAGATCCGCATCCTCGATCTCTCCTCTCACGGACCCGGTCAAGAGCGCCGCGCGCACGCCCAGGGCCACGCAGATCGGCTCGACCGTGAGGTAGTGCTGCTCCGCGAGCGTCTCCGTCGGAGCCATGAGCGCCCCCTGGTGACCGCGCTCGACGGCACGGAGGAGAGCGTAGAGCGCGACGACGGTCTTACCCGAGCCGACGTCGCCCTGGAGCAACCGCTGCATCGGCCGCGTTCCGCGCAGGTCGGAGTCGATCTCGACGATCGCCTGTTCCTGCTCGGGCGTGAACGCGAAGGGAAGAGCCTTGCGGTAGCCCGCGAGGAGCTCGCCCGGCGCGCCGAGAGCAGGCGCGACGGATTCCTCCTCGAGCTCGCGCCGCCGCTGGAGGAGGCCTAGTTGGAGCACGATCAACTCCTCCAGGGCGAGCCGCTCGCGAGCCGTTCTCACATCCTCGAGCCGCGCCGGCCGGTGGTAAGCGGCGAGAGCATCAGCGCGGAGCGGAAGTTTCTCCCGCTGACGCACCTCCGCGGGGAGCGCGTCGGCGTACCAACGGACGAGCGGCAGCGCACGCTCGGTCAGCTCCCGGAGCTTCGTCGTCGAGACGGCCTCGCTCGCGGGATAGAGCGGGACGAGACCCACCGTGTGCAGGCCCGCGCCGTCCCCCGCCAGCTCGTGCCGCTCCACCTTGAAAGTGCCGCCGACCTGGAGCTGGCCGTGGACAAGGACACGCGTCCCGGGGACGAGACGTTCGGCCAGCCAGGCCTGGTTGAACCACACCGCCGTCGCCCTGCCGCCTTCCCCGTCGACGACCCCCGCCTCGACGAGCTTCAGGTTGCGCCGCCGCGTCGGTCGGAGGCGCGCCCGCTCGACCGTGCACTCGACCGTCGCCTCCTGCCCGAGCCGCAGGGCCGCGAACCCCCTCGCTTCCGACCAGTCCAGGAAGTCGCGGGGAACGTGTTCCGCGAGGTCCCGGACGCTCTCGATCCCCAGGGCCGCAAGTCGCTCGGCAACCTTCGGGCCCACGCCGGAAAGTGTGCTCACGGGGGCCTCTTCGTCCACTCTGAACCTCGGTTCCGGCGCACCTTGGTCCATGCCAGCAAAGCCGGCCAGCGCTGGGCGCAAACTCACGGAGAGGGCCAGGACGTCACCAGCATACGACTCGCCCTGGACGTTACTCGGGCGGCGGTTCCCCGTCCCAGTAGTCCAAGCGCTCAATCCGGCCGATGAGCTTGATCCCGCGGAAGTTGACCTTGTTCGACCGCGGGTAGTACGCGATGTCGTTCGTATCGCGGGTTCCATACGCGAGATATGTCATGCCCTCGTCCCCGGCCCGAAACGAATGCGCGATGCCGGTGCCTGGCGGGCGCCCGAGGACGTGCCCGGGCCGCACGGCCTCCTGCTCCTCCCCGAGATAGACCATCCCTCCGCCCCCGAGGATGACGAAGATCTCTTCTTCGGCCGAATGGCAGTGAAACGGAGCTCCCTCCTTTCCTGGAGCGACGGTGACGTGACAGAGACCGGTCCGCTCGGAGCCCGCGCTTCGTCCCAGATCGCGATCCACGGACGCTCGAACCTCGACGTAATCCGCGTCGTCCACGTGGACGATCCTCTGCGGCCGCTTCGAGACGTCTCCGACTTCGGGCTCGCCCGCCGCCGCCTCCCGCTCCCACGGGTGCCGCGGGTCAGACGAGGCGTCGACTGTGGCCCAATCCAAGCGGACGACCCCGGCTCGCGGCAGAAGCGTCCCGGTCGGATATGCGCGCATCCCGAAAGCAAGGACGTTGAGGCCATCCGGACCTGCTCGCAGGGTGTGCGCCTGCTCGGCCGCGAGATGGACGAGGCAATCGCCTTCGGCGACCTCGAAGCTTTCGTCGTCCTGCCAGGAGATCCCTGAACCGCCCAGCACGAAGAAGATCTCTTCCTCGACGAGCTCCGCATGTGCCGGAGTCGACCACTTGCCCGGGTCGATCTCGATCCGTTGCAGCCCGACGCTCCACGTACCGGCGGCCGTCCCGAGGTCTCGCCAGGAGCCCGCCAGATGGCCGGCCTCACGCCGGACCGGCTCGACCTCGTCCCAGTGGGCCAGATGCTCCACGAGCGCCTACGATACTCGGCCGTGAGCGAGCCGCAGGCAGTCGCCGAGCGCGTGGACGAGGTCCTCCCCGGCGTGTGGTCGTGGAGCGTGCACGACGATCGGATCGACTTCGTCAGTACGGCCCATGCCGTGGCTGACCCCGGCGGCGTCGTCCTGATCGATCCGCTTCCGCTCGCCCCCGAAGCGCTGGCCGGGCTCGGAGACGTGACCGCGATCTGCCTAACGGCGGGAACGCATCAGCGCTCCGCCTGGCGCTACAGGCGCGAGTGCGGTGCGCCGGTCCATGCGCCCTCCTTGTCGCGGCAGATCGAGGAGGAGCCGGACGTGCGTTACACCAACGGCGACGAGCTGCCCGGCGGCCTGCACGCCGTCTTCACTCCAGGCGCTGGGACGACCCAGCACACGTTCGTGCTCCACAGGGAAGGCGGTGTCGCCTTCGTCCCGGACCTCCTCAGCCATCTACCTGAGCGGGGGCTGAGGATCGTCGCGGAGGAATACATGCACGATCCCGCCGAGGCGCGGCGAAGCATTCGCAGACTGCTCGACCTTCCTGTCTCGATCCTTTGCTTCGATCACGGCGAACCGTTTACCGAAGATCCGAAGGCTGCTCTCCGGTCGCTCGTCGAGCAAAGCGCCTAGCTCTGGTCCCGGAACCAGAAGAGGCCGAGAGTTCCCGGGCCACCGTGTGTCCCGATCACCGGCCCGAGCGTCAGGACGAGGTCGAGCGATGCGTGCGGGCGGGCTGCGCGCACCCGCCCAGCGAGCTCATCACAATCCTCCTTGGCATCGGCGTGGGCGACGCCGACATGCAGTCCCGAACCGTCCTGCGACCCCTCGACGAAGAGCCGCTCCATCTCCGCGATTGCCTTCCTCCGCCCGCGGACGCGCTTGAGCGGGGCGACTTCGCCGTCGTCGAGCACGAGGATCGGCTTGACGGACAGCAGCTGACCGGCGAGGCCGGCCGCCTTGCCGATCCGGCCGCCCCTGATCAGGTACTCGAGCGTGTCGACCGTGAAGAGGAGGCCGCGTTCTCGCTTGAAGCGCTCCACGAGCGCGTCGATCTCCTTCTCCTCGGTTCCTCGGGCGAGGCGGCGCTGGATCGCGTCGGCAAGGATGACCGTCCCGCCCGAAGTGACGCCCGAGTCGATCACCTGCACGCGCTCGCCGGCAGGCTCCGCCGCCAAACGCGCGCTCTCGTACGTCCCCGAGATCTTGGAGGAGAGGACGACGCAGAGGATCCGTTCGTATTCCGACAGGGAGTCGAACACGGCCTCGAAGTCGGCCGGCGACGGCTGAGACGACTTGGGTGGCTGCGAGCTCCCACGGAGCCTCCGGTAGAACTCCTCCGCCGAGATGTCCACGTACTCGCGGAAGGTCTCGTCGCCGAAGCGCACGTACAGGGGCACCAGGCGCCAGTTGGGGTGCCGCGCCTGAGGGTCCGGCAAGTCCGCCGTCGAGTCGAGGACGACGGCTGTGTTCTCAGCCGTTAGCGCCATCGCGCCCGGCTGCCTCGCGAATGGCGCCGACGATCTCCTCGAGCCCCCGATCCTTGGTCAGGCAGGCCACGGCGCCCGCATCCAGGAGGGCCTGGACCTCGCCTGTCTCCGCAGTCGCCGTCAAGACGACGACCGACACCGCTGGGCACGCGGATCGCAGCCCGGCGGTCGTCTCGACCCCGTCGAGGCCCGGAAGCCTGTAGTCGACGAGGACGACGTCGGGATCCACGCGGGGGCACACCTCGAGTGCCGCTTCGCCGTCACCCACCGCGGCGACGACGCGAATGTCGGGCGTCACTTCGAGCATCAGCTCGAGCGCTTCGCGGAAGATGTCGTTGTCCTCGACGAGGACGACCTCGATGGGCTCGCCGCCTGCCATCGGCCGAAGTATCGGCTTATTCGGCTCCGAACAGAAGCAGGTAGTGGGGCTGGCCACCGTCGTGCACTTCAACCTCGAGCTCCGGATGAGCCGTTCGGATCGCGTCCACGAGCGCATCGGTGTCGCCGGCTTCCTCTCCGAGGAGAATCGTCAGCACCTCGGGATCCTCCCCTAAGAGCCGGTCGACGACCTCGCGTGCAACCGGGTCGAGTGTGGGGCCGGCCGACACCGGCTCCCCTTCCACGAGGCCGAGGAACTGGCCCTGCTCGACGTCGACCGGCCCGATCGAGGCGTTCCGGGAGGCCCGGGCAACGCCGCCGCTCCGAACCGCGGCCGCGGCTTCCGTCATGGCCACTGCGTTCTTGTCCACCGGTCGCTTTGCGTCGTAGGCGACGAGAGCACCCAGGCCGGCTTGCAGCGTGTGCGTCGGGACGACCCGCACGTCCTTGTCGACTGAATCCGCTGCCCGCTCGGCTGCCATAACGACGTTCTTCGAGTTGGACAACACGATCGCGCCGCTATCGAGCAGCGACTCGATGGCCGCCGCGATATCGGCCGTGGAGGGATTCATCGTCTCGCCGCCGTCCACGCAGACCGCGCCCAGGCTCTCGAACAGCCGACGGTTCCCATTCCCGACGACGACCGCGACTGCTCCGGTGGCGCCGGCCTCCCGCTCGAGCCGCTGCGTCCGCTGAGCGGTCTGCACGTGCATGTTCTTGATGTCGACCTCCTCGACCTCGCCGGCGGCCGTCGCGAGGGCGAGCGCGCGGCCGGGCTCATCCGTGTGCACGTGCGCCTTCACCGCTCCCGGGGCGCCCACCACGAGCAGCGAGTCGCCCAACTCGGAGAGCTTCGCCTCGAAGTCTTCCGGATCGACGGCATCGCCCTCGACGAAGAAGGAAGTGCAATAGCGGTACTTGGACGGCTCCAAGTGCACCGCCTCGAGCGGGAGCGCTCCCGCGCCTGAGCGGCCCTCCGGAAGCGGCTCGCCGCGGACATGCGCGGCGATTCCACGCAGGATCTCGACGATGCCGGCTCCCCCCGCGTCGACGACTCCCGCTTGCCGTAGAACGTCCAACTGCTCCTGCGTGCGGGCGAGAGCAGACTCGCCGTGGTCGACCAGCCTGGGGAGAGCTTCGTCGAGCGGGACGGCGGCGGCGGCGAGCTCCTCGGCCTTCTCGGCGAGCTCGCGGATGACGCTGAGCATCGTCCCTTCCTGCGGGTTCCGAACGGCTGCGTACGCAGCGTTGCTGGCGCCGCGCAGCGCCTGCGCGAGTGCCTGCGTGTCGATCTCGTCCTCCGGCAGCGCCTCCACCGCACCGCGCACGATCTGGGAGAGGATCACTCCGGAGTTGCCCCGCGCACCCATGAGCGAGGCCCGCACGACGTCCGTCTCACCGCGCTCGAGCGCCGAGACGACGGCTCGCGCGGTCTCGGTCATGTTCGTCCCCGTGTCCCCGTCCGGGACCGGGTAGACGTTGAGATCGTCGATCCGCTGCCTGCTCGCCTCGAGAGCGGCCAGCGCCGCCCGCGCGAGAGCTAGCGGCTCACCCCGCAACGTCCACCGGGCCCTGGACGGCTGCAAAGCGTCGCCGGGCGGCGTCCTCGGTCGCGAACATGCTGCGAAGCATGCACGTTCCCTGCGTCCTTGCCCAGCTTGCTTTTCGCGCGTCAGGAACCCGGCAACGTCACCGGGCGAACCGCTAAAGCGCCTTCTGAACCTTGCCCGACTTCAGACAACGCGCGCAGACGTAGCTCCGGCGCGGGACCCCGTTGACGAGGATGCGCACGCGCTGGAGGTTCGGGTTGAACCGTCGTTTCGTCGCCACCATCGAGTGGCTCCGGTTATGACCGAACCCTGGCGCCTTCCCGCAGACTGCGCATACCTTCGACATGGTCAGCGGCTGAGTATAGCCAGGGCAGGTGCCTTGCCCGGTGGTGTTGCCGTGCTTCTGGCGCGCGAAAAGCGAGGCGGGCTAGGACGCAGGGAGCCCTCGTATCGAGTCAGATACGGGGGCGACCGAGGACGACGTCCGGCGACGCTTTGCAGCCGCCCAGGGGCGCGGTGGACACGGCCGGGCAGGGCACTTACCTGGGTATCGAAGCGCGTAGGCGGGAGAGCGCGTCTGCCATCTCGAGGGCCGTGCGCGCGGCTTCGACGCCCTTGTTGCCCTTCTCGCCTCCGGCCCGCTCCTCGGCTTGCCTGCGGTTATCGCACGTGAGCAGGCCGAAGGCGACGGGGACGCCCGTCTCGAGCCCGGCGAGCTGGAGCCCGCTCGCCGCCTCACCCGCGACGTATTCGAAATGCGGCGTGTCTCCCCGGATGACGCAGCCCAGAGCGATCACGCAGGCGTAGCGCCGCGTCTTGGCGAGGGCCATCGCGCCCAGCGGAAGCTCGAACGCCCCAGGGACCGGCATCACGTCGATGCGCTCCCGCGGAACCCCTGCCTCTCCTAACGCATCCAGCGCGCCGTCTAGGAGCCGCGATGTGATGTTCCCGTTGAAGCGCCCGACGACGATCCCGACCGATCGGCGGGCGCCGTTCGGCGAGCCCATGTACACGCCGACCCCCTCGGGGATGCGGAGCTCACCGGCCGCGTGCTCCTCGACAGCCCGTTCGCTCATAGGCCGGCTTCCGGCCTATGAGCGCGTGGAAGGGGAGCGGGGGAACCGGTAGGTTCCCCCGCCCGGAAGAAGGGGGACCATGGGGGAAACATGGTTTCCCCCATGGGAGCGAGTCGGACGCGAGCGACGGTCACTCGCCCTCGGGCTCCTCGAAGCGAAGGTCCTGGTGGTGGAGCCGGTGCCCGAGCTTCGTGCGCTTGGTCTCCAGGTAGTCGCGGTTCTCGTCGTTCGGCGAGATCTCGATCGGCACCTGCTCGACGACCGTCAGGCCGAAGCCCTCGATGCCCGTGATCTTCTTCGGGTTGTTCGTGAGGATTCGAATCGTCGAGAGCCCGAGATCGGCGAGGATCTGGTTGCCGATCCCGTATTCGCGCATGTCGGGCGGGAAACCGAGCTCGAGGTTGGCCTCGACGGTGTCCATCCCGTTCTCCTGGAGCTCGTAGGCCTTCAGCTTGTTGAGAAGGCCGATGCCCCGGCCCTCCTGCGCCATGTAGAGGAGTACGCCGCGCTCCTCGGAGCCGATCCGCGCGAGCGCCTGCTCGAGCTGCTCGCCGCAGTCGCAGCGGAGAGAGTGGAAGACGTCTCCGGTCAGACACTCGGAGTGGACGCGGACGAGGACATCCTCCTCGCCCTCGACGTGGCCCTTGACGAGCGCGACGTGGTGCTTGCCGGTCAGCTTCTCCCGGAAGGCGATCGCAATGAAGTCTCCGTAGGCCGTCGGGAGGCGGACCGAGGTCATGCGCTCCACCAGCTTCTCCGTGCGCCGGCGGTACTCGATCAGGTCTTCGACCGTGATCATCTTGAGATCGTGGCGAGAGCAGTACTCGACGAGGTCGGGCACGCGCGCCATCGTCCCGTCGTCCTTCATCACCTCGCAGACGACGCCGGCGGGATTGAGGCCTGCGAGGCGGGCGAGATCGACGGCCGCCTCGGTCTGCCCGGCCCGCTGGAGAACTCCGCCGACGCGAGCACGGAGGGGGAAGACGTGGCCAGGCTGGACGAGGTCCTCGGGACCCTTGCTCGGGTCGATGGCAACCTGGATCGTGCGGGCCCGGTCCTGCGCGGAGATGCCGGTGGAAACCCCCTCGCGGGCTTCGATCGACACGGTGAAGGCGGTTCCGAACGGGGTCTCGTTTCGATCGGTCATCTGCTCCAGCGCCAGCTCGTCGCAGCGCTCGTCCGTCAGGCAAAGGCAGATCAGCCCGCGACCGTGCGTGGCCATGAAGTTGACCGCCTCCGGCGTCGCGAACTGGGCGGCGATGGTGAGATCGCCTTCGTTCTCGCGGTCGGCTGCGTCGACGACCACGATGAACTTGCCCTGCCGGACGTCCTCGAGCGCTTGCTCGATTGTTGCGAAGGGCGTTTCGGTCGCGGTTTGGGTCACAAGGGAATCGTAACGCGCGCTATCGGGCCGCCAGCTTTTCGACGTATTTGGCGAGCATGTCCACCTCGAGATTCAGCTCGTCTCCCTCGGCGACACGACCGAGCGTCGTCACCTCGCGCGTGTGCGGGACGAGCGCGACCGAGAAGGCTTGCTCGTCGAGCGCCGCGATCGTCAGACTGACGCCCTCGACCGCGATCGACCCCTTCTCCACGCAGTAGCGGAGGATTTCGGGGCGGGCCTCGATCTCGAGGCCCTCAGCGGTGACCCGGCGGACGCGGCCGACGCCGTCGACGTGGCCCTGGACGAAATGGCCTCCGACCGGGTCGCCCGCCTCGAGCGCCGGCTCGACGTTTACACCGCTCCCCTCCTCGAGCCGTCCCAAGGTGGAGCGGCGAAGAGTCTCGGGAACGGCGTCGAAAGCGAGGACGCCGTCGCCATTCTGGGTGACCGTGAGGCAGACCCCGTTCACGGAGACCGAATCGCCGGCCGAGACGCCGGCCGCCGTCTCGGGCGCATGGACGCGTAGCCGCACCCGCTGGTCAGCCCGCTCGACGGCCTCGACGCGGCCCAGCTCTCGGACGATCCCGGTGAACACACGAGCAACGATATCCCGGCGTCGCCTGCCCCTTGTGTTTCACACGCACAAGCCCATTCGTGGGCCTTTCGGGACAACGGCTTGGCTTGTTTTCGAACCCCGCAAGATTGTGCTCGTGGAACACAAAGTCCGTTTCACGGTTCGTGGATGTAGGCCGTCACGAGCACGTCCTCTCCGACCTGCTCCACCTCCGCGTCCTGGAGGTCGACGGGCGCCTCGAAGTCCCCGAGGAAGCGCGGCCCCGCACCGGAGAGACGCGGGGCGACGAAGACGAGAAGCTTGTCGACGAGCCCGGCCCGGAGGAATGCGGTCGCGAGGGTCGGCCCGCCCTCTAGCAGAAGCGACTGCACGCCTTCCTTCGCCAGTCGCCCCAACTCCTCCTCGAGCGGCCCGGAGAGGAGCTCGAGCTCGGAGTCATCCGGGAGCGGCCCGCTCCCAAACGCCAGGCGGCGCGGCTGCCGGTCCGCATCGACATCGCGTGCGTCGAGCCGGGGGTTGTCGGCGCGAACGGCCCCCATCCCGACGGCGACGGCGTCGGAGGCGGCCCGCAGCTCGTGCACATGCAGGCGGCTCTCTTCGCCCGAGACCCAGCGGGAGCCGGGCACGGTCACCCGCCCGTCAAGCGTGATTGCGGCCTTGTAGGTGACGAACGGGCGTGCCCGCACGATCCAGGTGCGCCAGGCCTCGTTCTGGCGACGCGCCAGCTTCGCGACCTTCCCCTCGGCAAGCTCGACCTCCACCCCGGCGGCGCGAAGCTCCTCCAGCCCTCCCCCCGCCTCCGGGTTCGGGTCGAGCGAGGCCACGATCACTCTTGCGATCCCGGCCGCGAGCACGGCAGCGCTGCAGGGCGGCGTCCGACCGAAGCTCCTACACGGCTCGAGCGTGACGTAGAGGGTCCCGCCGCGCGCTCGCTCTCCCGCCGCCTCGAGGGCAGCCACCTCGGCGTGCGGACCGCCTTGGCGCTCGTGCCACCCCTCCCCCACGACCTCTCCTTCCCGGGTGACGACGGCGCCCACGACCGGGTTCGGGTGTGTCGTCCCGCGACCGCGCTCGGCAAGCTCGAGCGCGCGTTCGAGGCTCACTCGAGCGCCCTGACGAGGCGCCTGTAGGCGCGCGGCAGGTCCTCCACCCCGAAGATCGCGCTGCCGGCGACGATCAGGTCTGCGCCAACCTTGCGGACGTCCGCGGCATTCTCGGCCGTGATCCCACCGTCCACCTGGACGAAGAGCGAGCTCGGCAGCTCTTGGCGGAGCCTGCGGATGCGCCACAGGCTGTCCGGGAGGAACTCCTGGCCCGAGTACCCGGGATGGATGCTCATGCAGAGCGCGAGGTCGGCGCCCAGAGACGCTTCGACCGCGACCTCGACCTCCGTCTCGGGGTTGAAAGCCACGCCCACCCCCAGATCGAGGCCACGCGCCCGCTTGATCGTGTTCCAGGGCTCCGCGGACACCTCAACATGGAAGGTGACGCTGTCGCCGCCCGCCTCCTTGATCTGCTCGAAGTGATGCTCCGGGTTGTCGACCATCAGGTGACAGTCGATCACCCCGCCCGCGCGGTGGATCATCGGAGCGATCGACTTGAGGACGACCGGCCCCATCGTGATCGGCTCGACGAAATGCCCGTCGCCGACGTCGAAATGGAACACGCGTGCGCCCGCGTTGAGGAGGTATTCCACTTCCTCGCCAAGCCGTGCGAAATCCGCCGCGTAGAGCGACGGCTCGATCTCGGCCGTCCGGACCCAATCTCGCCAGCCCATCGGGGAGACTCTATTTGCGGAGCCTGGCGACGAAGAAGCCCGCGGTGCCGTGCACGTGAGGAAGCGTCAGCAGGAACTCCGGCCGGCGGGGATGGCGAAACTCCGGGAACTCGGAGCCGAGATCGTCCAGCTGCGCCCCGGCCGCGTCCGCGATCTCCTCGTTCTCGGGACGATGGATCGTGCAGACGGAGTAGGTCACCGTTCCACCGGGCTTGACTCTCTCGAGCCCCGTCGCCAGCAGCGCCACCTCGAGCTCCGGCAGCGGATGCGCCCGCCAACGCAGGTCGGGCCGTGAATTGAGGACGCCGAGACCCGAGCACGGCGCGTCCACGACCACCCGGTCGAAGCCGGCCAGGTCGGAAGGCAGCTCGAGGGCATCGGCGCAGATGACCCTGAGGTTGGTCGCGCCGAGGCGCGCGGCGTTCTCCTCGAGCTCGCGGGCGCGGCCCGGATGCTTCTCCACCGCGACGACCTCCGCCGCCACCTCGGCGAGCTGTGTCGCCTTGCCTCCCGGAGCGGCGCAGAGATCGAGAATGCGCTCGCCGGGCTGAGCCCCCACCGCTCTGCCGGCAAGCTGGGAACCACGGCTCTGCGGCCACGCGCGACCCTCCTCGATCCACTCCGGCGGGATCTCGTCGACCACGAGCGGGCCCTCTCGCGTCCTGACGGCCGTCTCGGGCGGCTCGTTCTGGGCGCGCATGAGCCCGAGGGCCTCATCACGTCCCCACTCCCGCCACCAGACTTCCGCGATCCAGTCGGGATAGGAGTGCTTGAGCGCCGCCTCCGCCGGAGTTCCCTCACCGAGCCCGGCGAGCAGCCGCTCCATCCCCTCCCCCAAACGGCGCAGGACCGCGTTGGTGAACGCAACCGCGCGTTCGAGGCCCGCCGCCCGCACGAGCTCGACCGACTCGTTCACCGCCGCGTGCACCGGGACCGAGCCCATGTACCCGATCTGGTAGGCGCCCAGCCTGAGCGCGGCCCGCACGGGCGGGTCGAGCTTTCGTACCGGCCGGCGCCCGAGGGTCTCGATCGCGTGGTCGAGTGGCCTGACGAGCTGCACCGTTCCGTAGGCCAGCTGCATGGCGAAGGCACGGTCGCGCGAATCCAGCCCCTCTGCCAGGGCTCGGAACGCGCGGTCGGCATAGGCGTCCTCCTCGAAGACGCGCCGAACGACCTCGTACGCAACCCCACGGGCGCTCAGGGTTATCGTCGTCCGCGTAGGTACTCCTCCGCGGTCATGCGCTTGCCCCCCTCGCGCTGCACGTCGAGCACCTCGACGCCGTCCGCGACCAGCAGGGAATCCTCCCGCGCCGGCCGGGCTCGCCAGACCAGCAGCCGCCGCCCGTCGACGAGCCCCCGCGCGCCGATGTGCGGCGCCAGCGCGCGGATCTGGTTGAGCGTCTCCTCGGGGGGCCGCGACCAGTCGATCTCCCGGTCGGCGCCCGTGATCTTCTCCGCGTACGTCGCGCCGTCAGGCTGCGGCACGAACGTCGGCTCGGCGAAGACTTCGCTGAGGAGCTCCACTCCGAGCTGGGCCGCTCGCCCGAACACGATGGAGGAGTCGTCCTCGGGCCCGATCGGAAAGCGGCGCTGGGCCGCGATCGGCCCGGCGTCCAGATCTGCCGTCGTCTTGTGGATGGTCACGCCGGTCTCGCGGTCGCCGGCCATGATCGCCCGCTCGACCGGCGCCGCGCCGCGCCAGCGCGGGAGGAGGGACGGATGGACGTTCAGCCAGAGACGTTCCGCGAGGAGCTTCTCCGGGATGAGGACGCCGTAGCCGGCGATGACGACGACCCGGGCTTCGCCGGGAAAGGCAGTGAGACGGTCGGGCTGCTCGACCGGAATGTCGAAGCGCTTCGCGCTCTCCTTCGCGGGTGGCGCGGCCCTCTTGCGCCCGCGCCCCTGGGGCTTGTCGGGCCGCGTGAGGAGCAGTTCGATGTCGTATCCGCGCCCGGCTAGCCCTTCGAGGATCGCTGCCCCGAAGGGCGCGGTCGCGGCGACCGCGATGCGCATCGCTAGTGCCTCGCTACCCGACCGGGCCGAGGACGGGCTGAGGCCGAAGCTGGGCGAGCGCGGCGCGACGCTGCTCCGGTGTTGTCCGGTCGATGATCAAAACGCCGTCGAGATGGTCGAGCTCGTGCTGGATCACCCTCGCCTCCAGTCCTTCCGCTTCGATGCTGATGGGCTCTCCTTCCGGAGACGAAGCTTCGATCTTGAGGGCGGTTGGACGCTCGACCTCGACGACGACGGTGGCGGCGCCGAGCGAGAGGCAACCCTCGTCGGCCGCCTCGACTTCTTCGCCCGTGGAGACGACCCGCGGGTTGACAAGCGCGACCACCGGCTCCTCATCGGCCTTCCGGTAGACGAGTATCCGCCTGAGAACGCCGAGCTGGGGCGCCGCGAGACCGACGCCGCGCGCTTCGTCCATCAGCAAGGTCATGCGCTCGACGAGCCCGGTGACCGACTCGTCGAAATCGCCCACTTCGTTGGCCTTCATGCGCAGAACCGGGTCCGGATACTGGCGAACGAGGGAAAGCGCGGCCCGACGCCGGGCTTCACGCTCGGCGTCGAGCTCCTCGCTTCGAATCTGCCCTTCGACCTCACCCATCGGGGCAAAGTTTATCGAGGGCGAACCCGTGTTCTACCTACACAGGGCCAACCACGGTGCGTCGCCGCGGGCCGACCATGCGGCTCCAAATCGCCACCAGGACGACCGCGACGACGACCGCGAGGATCCAGCCGAGGATCCCGCCGCCGACGAGCCAGAACACGAGCAGGGTCGATGCAATGCCGATCACGATCGTCATAAGGATCCCCATCGGATCGGGACCCGGGTGAACGAGCCGCCCGAGCGCTCCGACGACGAGGCCGACGATGGCCAGCCCGATGATCTCTCCGATGCTCATGGCGACTGTGATTCCCGGCCTCTTCGGGCCGAAAACGTCTTAGGAACTACACCTAGGAAAGGCCCTGCGGATCGACGTCGACCGAGGCGGTCAGACCGTCCTTCCGCATCGCCGGCGCCGCAGCGCTGAGCAATCGGCCGGCGAGCGCCGCCAGCGGCCGCGGACTGCCCGTTTTCGCCAGAAGCTGAGCCCGGTGGCGGCCGCGTAGACGGAGCAGGGGAGCAGGCCCCAGGAGCTCTGCCTCTCCCCCGGCCCGCTCGAGCTCCGCCCGGAGCTCGCCGAGCACGGCATTTGGGCCTCCCGCGTCAGGCCCCGAGACGACGATACGGAGGAGGTGTCGGAAGGGCGGGTAGCCCAGCTCCCGCCTGCGCTCGAGCTCCCCCGCCAGGAACTCCTCCACCGCGTGGCGGGCGGCCAGCGCAACCGGCCGGGAGTCGGGCTGGTAGGTCTGGACGATCACGCGGCCGGGAGCGTCCCGACCGCTGCGCCCGGCCAGCTGGGTGACGAGCTGGAAGGTACGCTCCTCGGCCCGAAAATCGGGCATGGCCATTCCGGTGTCCGCGTCCACGACAGCTGCGAGCGAGACGCCCTCGAAGTGATGGCCCTTCGCGACCATCTGCGTGCCCAGGAGCACGGCCCGATCGGCCGCGGCGAAGCGCGCGAGCCTCTCGGCCAGGACGGCGGGCTTCGCCACCGCGTCCGCGTCGAGGCGGAAGAGCTCGAGCTCGGGAACCTGGGCGGCGAGCTCCGCCTCGAGCCGCTCGGTGCCCGCTCCGAGGCGGGCGAGCTCCGGCGAGCCGCACTCGGGACAAAGCGCGGGCTTGGTCTCGCGGCGGCCGCAGTGGTGGCAGTGGAGTAGCCCGTCTCCGTGCAGAGTCAGCGCCACGTCGCAGCTCTCGCAGCGGCGCGTGGCTCCGCAGGCGCGGCAGTGGATGGCGGGAGCGATTCCGCGGCGGTTGAGGAGGAGGATCGCCTTGCCGTCTCCGTCGGCGATGGCGCCGAGCTCGGCCAGGAGCGGCGCGGAGAGCGGATACCCGGCTTCGCGGCGCAGGTCGACCACGCGAACTGACGGGAGCCGCCTCCCGAGCCGACCGCCGAGCTCGAGCCGCTCGAGCGCCTGCCAGCTCTCCGGCCGCGGCGTGGCGCTGCCGAAGATCGCCACGGCCCCCTCGAGCGCTGCGCGCTTCGCCGCCACGGTGCGAGCGTCGTAGCGCGGGTCGGACTCCTGCTTGTAGGAGGGATCGTGCTCCTCGTCCACGCAGATGAGGCCGAGGCCGGCCACCGGCGCGAAGATCGCAGAGCGGGCGCCGACGACAACCCGGGCCTGCCCGGTCGAGATGCGCTCCCGTTCGTCTCGGCGCTCGGCTTCCGTCAAGCCCGAATGGAGGAGGGCCACGCGCTCGCCGAAGCGCGCACGGAAGCGCCCGAGGGCCTGCGGCGTGAGCGCGATCTCGGGGACCAGCACGATCGCTCCCCGCCCGCGCTCGAGCGCCGCCGCGCAGGCGCGGAGATAAACCTCGGTCTTACCGCTCCCTGTCGCCCCGTGGAGGAGGAAGGCGCCCCCTGCGCCGTCGAGGGCGCCCGTGATCGTCGCAAGGGCTCGTTCCTGTTCATCCGTGAGCGCTGCAGGCGCAGGCTCTCCCGGCAGATCGGCCGCCCGGGCCCGCATCTCCCCGCGACGCGCCCGGGTGAGGGGCGCCACGAGCGACAGGGCGCGCGCAGGAGTCGAGCCGTAGTAATCCGCCAGCCAGAGCGCGAGGTCCACGAGCGGCGGAGGAATCGCACCGACGACCCGCTCGACGGCGACCGGCTCGACCTCGGCCGGAGCCTCGTCGCCGAGGCCGACGACCACGCCCCGGCGTCGTGCGCGCCCGAACGGCACCGTGACGACGGAGCCCTTCTCGAGCCCGTCTGCGAGATACGTGAAGGGCCGCGCCAGGGCACGGGCGGTGACGAGCGGATACACAGAGGCGAACTTGGACAGAGGTAGGATTGTCCCTGAGATGGCGGCGGGACACTCGGTAGATGACTACCTCGAGACGATCTATTTCCTCGCTTTCCCCATTGGGGAGTACCGCCCCGACACGAAGGGCGCGTCCACTCTGGCCGTCCGCGTGGCCGACATGCTGGGAGTCTCCCGTGCGTCTGCGGGCGAGATGCTGAAGCGCCTCGAGGCGGACGGCCTCATCGAGCGCGGCGAGCACAAGGAGGCGATCCTTACCGCGGAAGGCCGCGTGCAGGCCGAGCGGGTCGTGCGCAGGCACAGGATCATCGAGCGCCTGCTCACGGACTTCATGGGCTACACCGCCGCGGAGGCTCACGAGCAGGCCGACCTCCTCGGGAACACCTTCACGGACGAGATGGTCGAGCGCATCGCCAAGCAGCTCGGGGACCCCGAGCGCTGTCCCCACGGGTGGCCCGTGGACACCGACTTCGAGCAGGCGGAGAACCGCGAGCTGCAGGCGCTCGCCGACCTCGAGCCGGGTTCGCGGGCCGAGATCGTGCGTCTCGCAGAGCACGACGGCTCCCTCCTCCACTGGTACTACGACGCAGGGCTCGTACCGGGGACGACCGTCGAGCTGCGCGCTGCGCCGACCGTGGGCCAGTTCACGCTCAAGGTGAACGGCGGCGAGCGCGCGATCGAGGAGAAGGCCGCCGCCGGCCTCTTCGTACGGCCAAGCTAGCGTCAGCGGGCGTCAGAACCCTCCACGTCCGATAACGACAGCCGGGGTCAGACCCCTCCGTGTCCGAAGCGGACGGTTTTCACGTCCGAAATAGACCGGATTTCGCCGAAATCAGGCCCGCTAGGGCCATGCCTCGTTAAGGCACCGCGGGGTCAGACCCCGACCGTTCCTGCAGGGCATGGCCAAATAGGACCTAGGCCGGTTCGAAATTCACTACGACGCGGGTGAACCCGAGCGAGCGCAACAGGCTCTGGAGCATCTTCCGCGTGTTGTCCTCGGCCCGCGGGACGAGGCCCGAGCCGTTCTGCGCCGCAGCGCGGATCTTCTCCTCGGCGAGCAAGTAGACCTCGCGCTGGCTTTCCGTGTCGTCGCCGAAGAGTGAGCCGATCTGGTTGAAGAGCCCGCGATCCTGGTCGTAGACGTAGCTGCGACCAACGTCGATCTCCGGATCGGACAGTCGCGGTCGCGGAAGCGTGATCGTGGCGGCGCGCCGATCGTCGGAGACCTGGACGCCTCCCTTCCCCACCTGCCCGAAATCGACGAGCGCATCGACCGAACCGACGGCGACGAACAGCGTCCGGTCGCCGAGGAGCTTGTCCGGCAGGCCCGTGTCGTGGTGAAGGTCGACGATCTGCTGGAAGTTGCCCGTGGCGGCGTGGTACTCCTGCAGGTCCTGAATCGACTTGAGAACGGCAGGGCCGCTTCGGTCGACGGTCGTCTCGGCGAACGGGTTGTGGAAGTCCGGGATCACACCCCGGACCCAGCTCACGCCTCCGAAGACGGCGATGATGAGGATGCCCAGCGTGATCAGCCCCCACGGGACCTCACGCCGCGGGCGGGGCGGCTCGTACTGCGGGGGTGCAGGCGGAGGAGGCTCCGCGCGCCTGCGTTCGGGCGTGACAATCGCCATGATTCCTGGGTTCTACCCGTTCAGGAAGGGGCCGGAACCTCAGCCGTGAGGCCCGCTGCGATGCGCAATTCCTCGGCTTTGTCGGTTCGCTCCCAGGTGAAATCGTGGTCGGAGCGCCCGAAGTGACCATACGCAGCCGTCTTGGCGTAGATCGGGCGTAGCAGGTCGAGGTCGCGAAGGATGGCTCCGGGCCGCAGGTCGAAATGGTCGCGGACGAGCTCCTCGATCTTTCCAAGCGGAACGCGCTCGGTCCCGAAGCAGTCCACCTCGATGGAAACCGGACGGGCGACGCCGATCGCGTAGGCCACCTGCAGCTCGACACGGTCGGCAAGGCCCGCGGAGACGAGGTTCTTCGCCACGTAGCGCGCCGCATAGGCGGCCGAGCGGTCCACCTTCGTCGGATCCTTGCCGGAGAAGGCGCCTCCACCGTGGCGGGCCATCCCCCCATAGGTGTCCACGATGATCTTGCGTCCGGTCAGCCCGGTGTCTCCCATCGGGCCGCCGGTCACGAACTTGCCCGTCGGGTTGACGAGTACGAAGTCGCGCTCCTCGAAGCGCCGCTCGTCGTAGAGCTCGCGGGGGAGAATCGGATGGAGGACGTGCTCGATGACGTCCGGCTTGATCAGGGCGTCGGCGTCGAGGCCGTCACGGTGCTGGGTCGAGACGAGCACGCGAGCGATCTCCACGGGCCGCTGGTGGCCGTGCTCGTCGATCTCGTACCGGATCGTTACCTGCGCCTTTCCGTCAGGACGCAGGTACGGGAGGATCTGCGCCTTCCGCACCTCGGACAGTCGCTTGCAGATCCGGTGGGCGAGCATGATCGGGAGGGGCATCAGCTCCTCGGTCTCGATGCAGGCGAAGCCGAACATCATCCCCTGATCACCGGCGCCGGCCCGGTCGAGCGGGTCGTCGTCGCCGGGGTCGTGCTGGACCTCGTAGGAGGTGTCGACGCCCAGCGCGATGTCGGGCGACTGCTCGTCGATCGCCACCATCACGCCGCAGGTGTCAGCGTCGAATCCGTACTTGGCGCGGTCGTAGCCGATCTCCTTGATCCGGGTGCGAACGAGGCGCGGGATGTCCACGTAGGTCTCGGTGGTGATCTCTCCGGCAACGATTACGAGGCCCGTGGTGACGAGGGTCTCGCAGGCCACCCTGCCGTTCGCGTCGTCCGTGAGCACGGCGTCGAGGACCGCATCGGAGACCTGGTCGGCGACCTTGTCCGGATGGCCCTCGGTGACCGACTCGGAAGTGAAGAGGAAACTTCTCGTGGACATCGGCGGCAAGGCTAGTCGACGGCGAGAAAGCCCGCGAATTTGAGCGTGCGCCCGTCCTTCGAGCCGTAGAAGACGAGGTGCTGAAGTGGCTCGAGGTTCGCCCGCAGCTCGGGAGGCAGCGTGGCCCCACCCATCTCGGCGAAGCCAAGCAGATTTGCCACAGCGTCCTTGAGGTTCACGTAAGCGAAACCTGTCGTCTCGTCGGGGACATCGGCGGCTTCGAGGGCGTCGCGAAAGTCAGGGTCGTCCGCGAGTCGGTTGTCGCCCTCGCGAAGCGCGGCGATACCGTCGCGAGAGGTCGTCACGACGAGCTGGCCGTCGAAGGCGGCGTAATAAATGGAGACGGGGGCTCCTTTCACTCGACTTTCGACTACCGGCACGCCGGCGATCTCGACCTTCTCCGACGGCTCGACCAGACCGACACGCGTTCGCAGTTCGGAGATGAGCTTCTCCATCGTGCCGAGCGCCATGTTTTCGTCATCCACCTGCGTAACCAGCGTCACTTCCGGGATCAGCAATCCCGGGCGGATGTAGAGCGCGCTCTCGCCGGAAAAGAGCGGAAAGACGTCTGCCTCGAGTGAAAGCCCGAGCTCGGCTTCCACGCGCGCGAGATCCCGGTCGGAGTCCGGCCTGACCTGAGCCAAGAACTCCTTCAACGCGGACAGCTGGCCCTCCAGGTCGTTGAAACCGATGTAGACGACGGCCCCGGCGGGAACTCTGCTCGGGAGCTCGGCCTTGAAGGGCTCGGCCACGAGACCGCCATGGTCGCCGGCGAGTTTCGCGGCCCCCTGCAGGCGGACACCGTTTTGATCGGCCTCGACCGAGAGCGCGATCGAAGGGACCTTGCCCCCCGGCAGGAGCGTGGCGAGCGCGCCGGGTGGCAGGCTTTCTTCGCTCTGGAGGCTCTCCTGCAGCGCCGCTCCGTTCAGGTAGAGCCGGGCGAGGGCCGGATCCCCGACCTCGCGGAACGCGTCGTTGAAATCGTCGGAACCGGCAAGCGTGCCCCCCGTTCGCTCTTGCTGGAAGCGATCGAGGGTCGCCTCGCTATCGGCGAAAGCTGTCCAGCCTTCGATCTCGCGAGTCACCACCGGCTCGTCGGACTTCGCCAGGAGATCTTTCAACTTTTGACCATCCTCGGGCTTCGTGAGACCGACGAACTGGCGCTCGCCGGAGAGATCGAGGCCGACGATGTCCGTTTCCGGCCCGAGAGCCGGCCTGACGTCGCGCTCGAAGTCGATTCCCTGGTCGCTCAGCTGTTTGAAGAGGAAGTCGAGGCCCTTGTCGCCGTCCGGGAACTTCGAAAGGAGCTTAAGAACCCCCTGCCACTGGTCCGATTCAAAGCTCGTGTCGACGGTGAGGAAGAGCTCGGAGCTTGCCGGCGCAACCGACGCGCCGGCAGGTCCTGACGCGGTGCTCGATCCGCAACCGACGATCGGGAGAACGCTCAGGAGCAACGCGATGAAGATGCGAAGTCGCACGTTATTCATCTGTCGGCTTCCGGCCCATCAGACCTGAGATTAGATCCTGGAGACTGGCACCGCCGAGCACGGCGCAAACGCCCTCCGTGATCGGGAGCTCGATGCCGAGCCGCGTCGCGAGATCGCGGAGCACCGGGGCGGTCGTGAGCCCTTCGACGACCATCCCGATCGACTCGACCGCCTCCTCGGGCGTGGTTCCCTGGGCGATCAGCTCGCCGGCGCGCCGATTGCGGCTGTGGCGGCTCCAACACGTGACGACCAGATCGCCCATCCCCGCTAGACCCGAGAAGGTCTCGCTCCGCGCCCCGCAGGCCTCGCCGAGGCGGGTCATTTCGGAGAGCCCGCGGGCGATAAGCGCTGCCTTTGCGTTGTCGCCCAGGCCGAGGCCGTCGACGGCCCCCGCCGCGAGCGCGATCACGTTCTTGGCCGCGGCGCAGAGCTCGACACCGACGAGGTCGGTGTTCACGTACACGCGAAAGCGTGGCGAGATGATCGCGTGCTGGAGCTCGTCGGCGAGCTCCTGGTCTTCACTTGCGAGCACGGCCGCAGCGGGCAGCCCTTGCGCGATCTCCTCGGCGTGGTTCGGGCCCGAAAGGACGGCGACCGGCGCGTCCGTGACGACCCGCGAGAGGCGTTCGCCGCTCGTGGGGTCGAGGCCCTTTGTCAGGATCAGCCGCGGCGCCGAGCCGGGAAGCGTCTCGACGACCTCCCTGAAGGCGCGGCTCGGCACGGCGATGCAGACGAGGTTTGCTTCGGCGACGGGCGCATCGCCGATGAGCACGTGGGGCGGCCGGCGGCCGGCGACGATCACGTCGTGGCCGCACTCCTCGAGGAGTGCGCCGAAGGTCGTCCCCCACGAACCGGCTCCGACGACAACAACCTTCACGAGCGGCGCACGAAGTCGATGATCACGGGCACGCCGGAGAGCTCGAAATGGTCGCGCAGGCGGTTCTCGACCCAGTAGCCGTAGTCGCGCGTCATCAGGCCGGGATCGTTGACGTAGAGTCGAAAACGCGGCGGGCGCACGCTCACCTGCGTCCCGTAGAGAAGGTTGAGGCGGCGGCCGTTCCGGCTCGGGCCCGGCCGCTGCTCGCGCAGCTCGCCGAGAAAGCGGTTCAGCTCCGCGGTCGCGATCCTGCTCGTGTGCTTCGCGTACAGCTCCTCGATGCGATCGAGCAGCTTGCCGACTCCTCGCCGCGTCTGGGCGGACACGGCGACGATCGGCGGCCGCTGGCGCAGGCGATCGCCGAGACGATCGCGAACGTCCTCGATCCCGACCGTCGCGATGTCCCACTTGGACAGCACGACCAGAGTCGAACACCCGGCCGTGCGGGCGATGTCGGCCACTGCGAGATCCTGGTCGACCAGCCCTTCGCTCGAGTCGACGAGGACGAGTGCGACGTCGGCGCGCTCGGCCGCCCGGATGGCGCGGAGCTCCGAGTAGTACTCCACCCCCTGCCGCTGCCGGCGCTTGCGGCGCAAGCCGGCCGTGTCGACCAGGACGAACTTCCGGTCGCCGCGCTCGAGCACCGTGTCGATCGAATCGCGGGTCGTCCCGGGGACGTCGGAGACGATCACGCGCTCCTGGCCGACGAGAGAGTTCAGAAGGCTCGACTTGCCGACGTTCGGCCGGCCGAGGATGGCGACGCGGATCGCCTCCTCGCCGACCTCCTCCCGTGCTTCCCCGGGCAACCCGGCGACGATCCGGTCGAGCAGGTCTCCGGTTCCGTGGCCGTGAAGCGCGGAGACGGCGATGGGGTCACCGAGGCCGAGGCGGTGGAACTCGAGCGCATCCGTGTCGCGGCTGGGATCGTCGATCTTGTTGGCCACGAGGACCATGGGTCTGCGCGCCCGGCGGAGAATGGCGGCGATCTCCTCGTCGCCCGGGGTCACACCCGCCCTCGCATCCGTGACGAACACGACGAGATCGGCCTCTTCTACTGCGCGGCGGGCCTGTTCCGCGACGTCCCGCGTGATGGGTGACGGGTCGGCGACGTCCACGCCCCCGGTGTCGACGAGGATGAAGCGCTTGCCCGCCCACTCGCAGACGACCTCCTTGCGATCACGGGTGACCCCGGGGGTCTCGAACACCACGGCCTCACGGGTCGCTGACAGCCGGTTGACGAGGGTCGACTTGCCGACGTTGGGGAATCCGACGACAGCGACCGTCCCGAGCAGCGGCGCACTCATAGGCGAACGAAGCTCATCCCGTCTTCGCGGGAACATGTTCGCGCCTGGGCGGCGCGGCGCGCGGGCGGCCGAGCTCGTGCATACGGACGAGGAACTCCCAGAGCCGGCGGATCTCGGACTGGATTTCCTCGGTCGCCTCCCGGTAGCCACGCGAGTTCCGCGGGTACTCGTCGAAGCGCATCGGCTCGCCGAAGGCGACTGAGACCGGGGGCCACTTCCCCCACTCCCAGTGCTGGGAGCCGTGTATGGCGGCGGGGATGACCGGCACTCCCTCCTGGATCGCGACCATGGCCGCGCCGGGCTTGGCTTCGCCCGGCACACCGCTGGTCTGTCGCGTGCCCTCGACGAAGAGGCCGAGTAGTTCGTTGTTGCGCACCGTCTCCCTCATGCGGCGGAGCGCCTCGCGGTCAGACTCTCCCCGGCGAACCGCCAGGGTACCGTGCGCGCGCATCAGGGAGCCGAAGCCGGGAACCCCGTGCAGCTCGAACTTCGCGACGAAGACGATCCGGCGCGGGCAGACGGTCCCCAGCGCAGGAGGATCGGCGTAGGAGAAGTGGTTCACGGCGAGGACGGCCCCGCCCTCACGCGGTACGCGCTCCCGGCCGTAGGCCTTCAGCCGCATCACCGAGCGCGTGAACGTCCCGAACAGGCCCTTGCCAACGGTCCAGTAGACGAGAGAGTTGTAGGCGCTCACGTCTGGGCCTTCTCGCGTTCCTCGACCAGGCGCTCGATCCTGTCGACCACTTCCTCCACCTCGAGCTCGGTCGTGTCGATCCTCTCCGCGTCCGAGGCCGGCTGCATCTGGGCCGCGTCTCGCTGATCGCGCATTCGCAGGTCCGTCGCGAGCGCCTCCGCGCCGATCTCGGGTCGATCGGCCACGCGCCGGCGGGCCCGCTCCGCCGCGTCGGCGACCAGATAGACCTTCACGTCGGCGCTGGGACAGACGACCGTGCCGATGTCGCGGCCCTCGATGACCGCGTCGCCCTGCTCGGCCAGCTCCCGCTGACGGTCGCGCATGACCCGGCGGACCTGCGGATGGCGGGCGACCGCGGACACGACCCGGTCGATCTCTGCCTGGCGGATCTCCTCCGTCACGTCGTGTCCCCGGATGAGAACCCGTTCGCCGTCGAAGGAGATCGGCGCGGCCTCGGCCAGCGAGCCGAGCGCCGGGCCGTCCTCGAGGTCGACGCCTTCCTGCAGCGCGAGCCAGGTGAGGGCCCGGTACATGGCGCCCGTGTCCAGGTAGCGGAAGCCGAGGCGGCCGGCGAGGCTGCGCGCAACCGTGCTCTTGCCGGCCCCCGCCGGCCCGTCTATGGCCACGATCATCCGTCCTCCCGCCTGCTCACCTGACCGCGATGGACTCGAGCATCGCGAAGAAGTCGGGGAAGCTTACCCCCACGCTTTCGGCGCCCTCGATGCGTACTCCCTCACGCGAGACGAGACCCGCGACTGCGGCGACCATCGCGATGCGGTGATCTCCAGCTGCGTCAACCACACCCCCACCCTTAGGGCGGGAGGGAACCCCACGCACCCGGAAGCCATCGTGCGTCGTTTCGATGCGAATTCCAAGAGGACGGAGCACGTTTTTTACAGACTCGATCCGGTCCGATTCCTTAACGCGCAACTCTGCCGCGCCTCTCACGACGCTCTCGCCGTGGGCCATTCCCGCGAGGAGCGCGAACAACGGCAGCTCGTCCACCAGGGTCGGCACCTCCTTCGCGCCGACGGTCGTAGCGACAAGATCGGCGTGCGCCACTTCCAGGTCCGCGACCGGCTCCCCGCCGGCCGGCCGGCGGTTGAAGACCGCCACCCGCGCGCCCATCCGCTCGAGCACGGTCAACAGCCCCGTCCGCGTCGGATTGACCCCCACCCCGTGCAGCCGCACCTGGGACCCCGGTAGCAGCGTCGCAGCCACCAAAAAAGGGGCCGCCGACGAGAAGTCTCCCGGAATCTCCAAGGCGAGCGGAGCCAGCCGCTCCGCGGGCCAGACCGCAGCGGACGTCGGCTTCCGCCGCACCTTTGCCCCAGCGCCCTCCAGCATGCGCTCGGTGTGATCCCGTGTCGGCGCCGGCTCGATCACCTCCGTCCGGCCATGCGAGGCGTACAGCCCCGCCAGCAGCACACACGACTTCACCTGCGCGCTCGCGACGGGGAGCTCATAGCGGATCGGCTCGACGCTCCCGTGGCCCTCGACGACTAGCGGCGCGTGCCCCTCAGTCGTCTCGACACGCGCCCCCATCAGCGATAGCGGCTCGGCCACTCGGTCAAGGGGACGACCGCTCAGCGACTCGTCGCCGACGAGCTCGAAGCGCCCCTCCTGGCCCGCGAGGATGCCCGGGAGGAGCCGCATGAGCGTGCCTGCGTTCCCGCAATCGATCGGCCCGTCCGGCGCCCGCAGACCGCGGAGCCCGACCCCGCCCATGCTCGCTCGGTCGCCGTCCAACTCGACGCCTGCGCCCAACACCTCGACGGCGCGAGCTGTGGCGAGCGTGTCTTCCGAGAGGCCAAGCCCCTCGAACGAGCTCTCCCCGTCTGCAATCGCCCCGAGCAGAAGGGCCCGGTGCGTGATGGACTTGTCGCCGGGAACGGCGAGGTCGCCGCGCAGCGACACCGCCGGCGCCACTTCCACCGGAGTCACTGGTCCTCGAAGGCTGGGGAGACGATCACGGCGTAGCCCTGCGCCTCGAGCAGCTCCGCCGCGCGGCGCGCTTCGGTCTCGCCTGCCACGAGCACCGACAGCGTGCCACCCCGCTCCGGTGAGAGATGCTGGAGCTCGAAGTCCTCGATGTTGATCTGCTCGGCGCCGAGGGCCTGCGTGATCCCTGAAAGAACGCCAGGTCGGTCGGGGACATGCACACTCACGCGCTGGAGCTCGCCCACGTCCGAAAACGCCTCCTCGAGCAGCTTTCTCCGATTCCCGGCCGCCTCGCCGATCCAGCGAGCCAGCCAACCGGCATCCCGGGAGTCGAGCGCCCGCTCGAGCTCCTCGATGCGACGCCGGTGCTCAGCGAGGGCCGAGCGAAGCTCGCCCGCGTTGTCCATGAAGATGTCGATCCAGATGCGCGGGTTCGCGCCGGCAACGCGCGTCATGTCGCGCAGCGAGCCCCCGGCAGCCGCCAGCGGCTCGTGTCCGTGGACACGCAGCGAACCGGCGTGGTTGAGCACGACGCTGGCAAGCGCGTGTGGAAGGTGGCTCGTCAGCGCCAGGAGACGGTCATGGGCCTCGGGATCGATGGCCATCGGAACGGCGCCGAGCGAGGCCACGAGCCCGTGCAGGACGCGGTAACGCTCGGGCTCGGTCTCGGTGAGGGGAGTGAGGAACCACGTCGCTCCCTCGAAGAGCTCAGCGCTGGCGTGGCCCGGCCCCCGAGCTTCCGAACCGCAGACCGGATGGCCGCCGATGAAGCGTGAGCGATCCGCCACACCGGCGCACAGACGCCCCTTCGTCGAGCCCACGTCCGTAACGGTTGTCCCGGCCCCGGCCTCGAGCACTGCTCCGACGTCTTCCGCGAGCCTTGCGACGGGCGTCGCCACGATCGCGAGTTCCGCTTCCTCGACTGCCGCGACGAGGCTCCCCGCCGCTACATCGACCGCCCCGCGCTCGGCCGCCACGGCGAGAGCTTCCGGATCGGCGTCATAGCCGGACACGTGCTCGACCCCCGCCCGCTTGGCGGCGAGGCCGACGGACGCGCCGATCAGGCCGGTGCCGACGATCGCGAGCCGGCGAAGCGCCACGTCACGCGTCGACGGCGTCGGCGGCCCGGCCGGGGTGGCGCATCAGCTCTGCCACCCGGAAAGCGAGGTCGAGCGACTGGCGCGCGTTCAGGCGCGGGTCGCAGAGCGACATGTAACGCGAGGAAAGCTGCTCCTCGAGGACGGCCTCGGAGCCGCCGAGACATTCGGTCACGTCCTCGCCGGTGAACTCGATGTGGACGCCTCCGGGCCAGACGCGCTCCCGCCTACAGGCTGCGAAGAAGCCCTCGATCTCGGCCAGGATCGCGTCGAAGCGGCGCGTCTTCACGCCCGAGTCCGTCTTGAAGACGTTCGCGTGCATGGGATCGCAAGCCCAGACGACCGGGTGCTCCGCCTCCCGCACGGCCCGAAGGAGCGGCGGCAGAAGCTCGAAGACCTGCTCGGCTCCCATGCGCGCGACGAGTGTCAGCCGACCGGGAATCCGCTCCGGATTCAGCCGCTCGCAGAGCTCGAGGGCCTCGTCGGGAGTCGCCGTCGGGCCGAGCTTGACGCCGAGCGGGTTGTGGACGCCGGAGAAGAACTCCACGTGCGCCGCGTGCGGGTCGCGCGTGCGCTCGCCGATCCAGAGCATGTGTCCGGAGCAGCAGTACCAGTCGCCCGTGGTGGAGTCGCGGCGCGTGAGCGCCTCCTCGTAGTCGAGGACGAGCCCCTCGTGACTCGTCCAGACGTCCACCTGGTGGAGCTTCGGCTCGGAGACGACGTCGATGCCGCACGCGGCCATGAAGCGAAGCGCCCGCTCGATCTCCGCCGCCAGCTGCTCGTAACGCCGACCCTCGGGCGAGGACGCGACGAACTCCTGGGTCCACTCGTGCACTCGCGTGAGATCGGCAAAGCCGCCCTTGGTGAACGCGCGCAAGAGGTTGAGCGTCGAGGTCGCGTGGTAGTAGGCCTGCACCATCCGCTCGGGATCCGGGATCCGCGCGGCCGTCGTCGGAGCGTCGTCATGGATCATGTGCCCTCGGAAGCTCGGGATCTCCTCCCCGCCGACTTCCTCGCTCGGAGAGGTGCGCGCCTTGGCGAACTGGCCTGCGATCCGCCCCACCTTCGTCACAGGGAGCGTGGCGCCGTACGTGAGCACGGCCGCCATCTGCAGGAGGATCTTCAGCTTCTCGCGGATGTGGATCGCGGAGACGTCGTGGAACGACTCCGCGCAGTCGCCGGCCTGCAGGAGGAAGGCCCGGCCGGCGGCCACCTCGGAAAGCGCAGCGCGCAGGTTGCGGGCCTCACCGGCGAAGACGAGCGGCGGCACGGTGGCCAGTCGCGCGCGCGCCGCCTCGGCGCGCTCCTCGCTCGGCCACTCCGGTTGATGGAGCGCCGGAAACGAGCGCCAGGAGGACGGCGACCAGACCGAGCCTGTGACTGCCATGGGCCTCAGTCTAGTGAGGGATAATCAAGGCCCACAATGAGGATCTTTTCGGGCATCCAGCCGACCGGTGCGAAGCACTTCGGCAACTACAGCGGCGGCTTTCGCCAGTACGCGGCGACGCAAGACCTCGGCGACGCCTTCTTCTGCATCGTCGACCTACACTCGATCACGACGCCGCAAGATCCGGAGGCGTTGCGGGAGGCCACGCTCGATCTCGCAGCGATCCTCCTGGCCACGGGGCTCGATCCGGAGCGCTCGACGATCTTCGTCCAGAGCCATGTCTCGGAGCATGCGGAGTGCGCTTGGCTGCTGGGCTGCATCGCCACCGTCGGCGAGCTCCGTCGTATGACCCAGTTCAAGGACAAGGCCAAGGGCCAGGAGTCCGTCTCGGCGGGCCTCTTCACCTACCCGGCGCTCATGGCGGCGGACATCCTCCTCTACCAGACCGACAAGGTCCCGATCGGAGATGACCAGCGTCAGCACCTCGAGCTGACACGGAACCTCGCCGAGCGGTTCAACTCGCGCTACGGGGAGACGTTCAAGCTCCCCGAGGGGATCTACCCAGAGGTGGGTGCGCGAGTCATGGACCTGCAGGAGCCCGACCGCAAGATGTCGACCACCGGCGGAACGCCGCAGGGAACCATCGGGCTACTCGACCCCCCGGACACGGTGCGGCGCAAGGTGCGCTCGGCCGTCACCGATTCCGGCAACGAGGTCCGCCGCGGCGAGGACAAGCCGGGAATCACGAACCTGATCGACATGATGGCCGTCGCCACCGGCTCGACTCCCGAGGAGGTCGAGGTGCGCTACGACGGCACGGGCTACGGAAGGTTCAAGGAGGAAGTCGCCGAAGCCGTCGTCGCGCTGCTCGACCCGATCCGCCTGCGCTACGGAGAGCTGCGCGCCAATCAGGCGGTGCTGCGCGCGATCCTCGCCGAGGGAGCGGCCAAGGCCGAGCTGATCGCAGCGGCGACACTGAAGGTGGCATACGAGCGTGTCGGTTTCGTCGCCCCGTAGACCGGCGCCCGTCTACAAGCCGGCGGACGGAACGTACCGCGCCGTCGCAGCCCCTCTCTGGAGACGCGCGGTCGCGTCGGCGATCGACTGGACGCTGGTCTTCCTCGCCTTCGTGATCGTCAGCATCCCGCTCGGCATGATCGAAACCCTGGGGCGCACGATCGGCGGGCTTTTCGGGGACGCGGTCGTCTACCTCGTGGACGCGCTCGCCCTCGGCGTCGTCGTCGCGTACTTCGGCTATTTCCTCTCCACGGGGCACACCATGGGGATGCGGGCGCTCGACATCCACGTGTTCTCGCACGCGACCGGACGAGAGCCCCACCTCGTCAGGGCGGGCGCGCGCAGCTGCCTCTCCCTGGTCTTCTTCCTCGCCGCGTTCAAGGCCTACACGTTGACCCGCGGCTGGCACGGGAACGAGGGGCTCACCGACAGGGAGGAGACCTGGCGGGACCTCGCGGCGACCGCCTCGACGGTTGCCCTGGTCGGCGGCCTCTGGAAGATCGCCGATCCCGAGGGACGGACGCTCTGGGATCGGCTCGCTGGGATCGTAGTCGTCGAGGACGTGGTCCCGACCTCGATGCCGGGCCGGCTATGGACGCCCTGGGGCACCTAGCGAGGCCACCTCCTCCGGGGTCAGTTCGCGCCACTCGCCGGGTGCGAGGTCGTCGAGCGTGAGCCCGGCGTAGCGGCTTCGGTGCAGGCGGCTAACGGGATGGCCGACGGCCTCGAGCATGCGCTTGACCTGGTGTTTGCGCCCCTCGTGGATCGTCACCTCGATGCGCGAAGGGCCAAGGCGGTCGACCTTCGCCGGCGAAGTCATCCCGTCTTCCAGCTCGACGCCCTCGGCGAGCTGGGCGAGCGCCTCGTCGCTTGGCTCGCCCTCGACCTCCGCCTGGTAGACCTTGTCCACCTCGTAGCGCGGGTGCATCAGCCGGTGGGCGAGCGGCCCGTCGTTCGTGAGCAGGAGCGCACCTGTGGTGTCTGCATCGAGGCGCCCGACTGGGACGACACGGCGCTCGTGCCCGACGAGGCCGACGACGGTGGGCCGACCCTGAGGATCCCGAGCGGTCGTCACGACTCCCGCGGGCTTGTGTAGGAGCACGTAGGTCAACGGCTCGGGCTCGATCGGGCTTCCGTCCACCTCCACGGTGTCCCGCGGCTCCACGAACGTCACCAGGCCGGCGACCTCGCCGTTCACGCTCACGCGGCCGGCGCGGATGAGCTCTTCAGCTCCGCGCCGCGAGGCGACTCCGGCCCTCGCGAGGTACGCGTTCAGACGCATGAAGCCGATTGTGCCCGGTCGCTCACCGGCGTAGGGTCGGCGGGTTCTCAACGAGAGGAGAGGCGATGAAGCGCTTCCTGATTCTTCCTGTGCTGGTAGGGGCCGGCGTCCTCACGTTTGCGGTCGTGGGGGGAGGCGCTGGCACGGGCGGCGGAAAGATCATCCACGTCGTCGAGCATGCGACGACGGATGCAACGACGGATACCGGGGCTCCTGGTGACTCGGCCGGCGACGTGCTCACGTTCGCGAACGACGTCTACGACGCAGGCAACACGACGACGGTGGGAACCGACCAGGGCTACTGCATCCGCGTCGTCGCCGGGGCGTCCTACGAGTGCAACTGGACGACGTTTCTCCCGGGAGGCCAGATCGTCGTCGAGGGGCCCTTCCTCGACACCGCGAACAGCAGGCTCGCCATCACGGGAGGGACCGGGCGTTACCGCAACGCACGGGGACAGATGGAGCTGAAGGCTCGCGAGGGCGGCACCGAGTTCGACTTCATCTTCCACGTCATCGGCTAGCGGATTGGTGAGGGAGGCCGGCCGGACCGGCCTCCCTCAACCCTGCAATGATCCGCGGGTGCCCACGTACATCTCGCTCATGAACTGGACATCTCAGGGGATCGGCGGGTTGCCTGCCTGGCGAGACCGGGTCGACGAGAGCGAGCGCGTGATCGCGGAGCGCGGCGGGAAGCTGGTCGACATCTACGTGACGCTCGGACGCTACGACGTCGTCGAGATCTTCGACGCGCCGGACGACGAGACCGCTTACGGGATCCTGCTCGACCTCGCCCGCCACGGGCAGGTGCGCACCGAGACGCTGCGAGCCTTCACCCGCGAAGAGGCCGAGAACATCGTCCGGGACGCTTAGCGGAGCGCTAGGCGCCGCGGCGGCCGGCGACTTCCTCGAGCCTGGTACGCAGATCTTCGGAGCCTTCGGCGAGATCGTCCAGGCGCGGAAGCTCGGAGAGGCCCGAGAGGCCGAAGACCCGTTCGAAGAGGGGCGTTGCCCGATAGCGAACGGCGCCACCGTCGCTCTCCCGCCCGGCCTCCGCGATCAGTCCCCGCTCGACGAGGCCGGCGACGGCCGAATCGGCCGCCACACCGCGGATCTTTGCGATCTACGGCCGGGAGACCGGCCCGAGGTAGGCGACGACGGCGAGCGTCTCGAGAGCTGCCTGGGAGAGCCCGCGCTGCACGGGTCGCTCGACGAGCCGAGCGCACGCATCCGCTGCTTCGCGGGCAGCCCGGAAGGCATAGCCGCCGGCGACGTGCTCGAGAACGATGCCGCTCCGGCCCTCCCGGTAGCGGGAGGCGATCAGCCCGAGAGCCGTCTCCACGCGCTCCGTCTCGTCCTCCGAGGCAGCGGCCAGCTCCTCGATCGAGAGCGGGCTCGAAGCGATGACGAGCAGGGCCTCGAGCGTACGCGCCAGCCGGTCGACCGGGTTTTCGACAAGCCTGAGGCTCATGCGGCGCTCCAAACCGTGATCGGCTCGAAGGGGGCGGGCTGGCCGAGCTTGATCTCACCGGCCTTCCGGAGCTCGAGGAGGGCGAGGAACGCGACCGCCTGCTCGACTCGCGAGAGGGTGTCCACCTCCCGATCGAACACGAACTGACGGCGGCGGCGCAGGACGGCCCGGAAGCGGTCGAGGAAGAGCGAGACCGGAGGGAAACGGAGCTCCAGGTGGCTGAGCGAGGGAGCAGGTGGGTCTGCCGCCAGCTGCCTCAGAGCCGAGGCGAGCGCGACCGGGTCCTGTGGAGCGACAGGCCGTACCGGCACCGGAACGAGGGGCGCAGGCCCGAGGCGGAAGTACCGATCCGACTCCGCCGCGAGGCGCTCCTCCAGCCAGCCCGCGGCCGCCTTGAAGCGGCGGTAGAGCGATAGTCGCTCGGCGAGCTCGCCCGCCGCGTCCTCGGGATCCAGGTCGTCGAAGGCGAGCTCGTCCTCCTCGGGGAAGAGCCCGCGCGCCTTCAGCTCGAGCAGTGCCGCCATGAGAACGAGGAATTCCCCGCAAGCTTCGAGATCGGGCGAGGCACGCTCCGCGAGGCGCTCGACGAATGCCACGACAACACTCGCGACCTCAACGTCCGCGAGCTCGACCTCGTCCTTCAGGACGAGCGTCAAGAGCAGGTCGAACGGGCCCTCGAAGGCGTCGAGGTCCAGATCGAGATCACGAACCGCTACAGCATGCAAACTGCCCGCGATGCTAGCCCTAGCGGCGGACGCGGCCCTTGGGGAGGACCATCTTCGGGCCCTCGGGCGCCGGCGCGGGCCGGTGAGGGCTTCTGGGCTCCGCGCTTCGCCTCTGCGACCAGACGAAGGCGACGACCGCGAGCGCGAAGAGGACGATCGAGACCCAGAAGTTCAGCCGCTGGCCGAAGTACTCGTGCGAGGGGTCGACGCGGAGCGTCTCCTCGAAGGTGCGGAAGGCCGTGTACCACGCCACGTAGAGAGCGAAGAGGCCTGGGGGGCGGATGCGAAAGCGCCGGTCGATCAGGAGGAGGACCCCCACCCCGAGCAGACACCAGAGCGACTCGTAGAGGAACAGCGGGTGAAAGGTCGCGTCGCTGATGTACTGCTGCGGCCGGTTCTGCACGGCGATCTCCAGCCCCCAGGGCAGGTCGGTCGGCTTGCCGAAGAGCTCCTGGTTGAAGTAGTTGCCCCAGCGGCCGATCGCCTGCGCAAGCAGCAGCGCCGGCGCACAGGCGTTCATGAACGCGTACACCGAGTTCCCGGAGCTCCGCACGACGAGCGCACCCGCGAGGACGCCGCCGGCGATGCCGCCCCACACGCCGAGACCCCCCTTCCAGATCTCGAAGACGCCTTGCCATTTCGGGTCCGGCACCTCACTCCAGCTCGTGAGTACGTGGTAGAGCCGCGCGCCTACGACTCCGCCGGCGACGCCCCACATAGCGACGCGAAAGACGAGATCCCAGTCGCCACCGCGGCGAGTCCAGCGGACTCCGGTGAGCCACACTGCCGCCAAAATCCCGAGCAGCAACATGACGCCGTAGGCGTGTAACGCGATTCCGCCGAGGTGAACCTCGCCGCTCGAGGGGCTCGGGATCGAGGCGAGCACGGGCACGCCCGAAGTGTGAAGGAACTAGCGGTTGGTCTGCCTACAGAAGGATGCGCACGGCGGTCTCCGCCGGGCAGCCTCTTTGCAGGAGATCCATCGCCAGATGAAGATCGACGTAGGTGCGCTCCGCCAGGTCGCGCGCCGTCTCTCGCCCGTACCCGACACGCTCGAGTTCCTCCTCGCGCCAGAGGAGAACCCGCTCGGTTTCGGCGTCGAGTTCGAGGTCGAGTTCCGCAGCCGTCGTGCTCATGACCCTGGATTCGGTCGCGACGGCGTTCCGGATGTCCCCCATCTGGTTGATCTTTAGTGCACCGAGCGGGCGATCTTGAGCGCTTCTTCCTCGTTTATGTCCGCTTCCAGACGCAGGGTGAGCGGCCCGCGCTCCCAGAGGAGGGTGTTTCCGGCCAGGCGCACGATCTCCTGGCGGTACTCACCGCGGGTGTCGAGGTACGAGAACTCGTGAGGATTTCCGGACAGGAAGTAGCCCGGCTCCCCGCCCACCCCCACCGAGTCGATCTGCGTCCCTGCAGCGGTTTTCTTGAAGATCACCTCTTCGACCGACCCACGGAACTGGGTGAAGAGCGCCCGCGGATGCTCAGGCGTCCCGTAGACCAGCGAGACCATTCCCCCGGGGGGCGACTCCTGGAAGTACACGCCGTCGGGATCGCCGAGCGCTTCCGGCACGACGATCTCGAAGTCCGCCCGGTCGCGCGCCTCGTCGAGCGAGACTTTCTCGCCGAGGAAGAGCTTGTTGAAGTCCCGCTGGAGCGGCACGGTGGGGAGCTCGCCGACGCGCTCGATGGTCACCCCGCGCAGGTGGAAGAACTCGAGGATCGCCGCGCGCGTCTGCGGAACCGCCAGCACCGCTGCGACCGCAACTGCGAGGAGCGCGAAGGCGAGCGCCAGCCCGCGGCGGCGAGTCAGCCCCGGCCGCGACTCCGGCCGCTCGGCCAACCGCTCGTGCACACGAGGGGCGAGGTCGGGGGTCGGCGGAAACTCGACGTGGCGGCCGAGGTCGGCCAGTGCGAGCTCGAGCTCAGGCATATGCCTGCTCCCCCATCTCGGCCCGGAGCCGGTCGAGCGCCCGCGAGAGCCGCGACTTGACGGTGCCGCGGCGCCAACCGAGGACGTTGGACGTCTCTTCCTCCGAGAGCTCGAGGAAGTAGCGGCAGGCGATGACCAGGCGATCTTCCTCTCTCAGCTTGTTCACAGCAGCGAGGAGCGTCTTTTGCTCCTCGCTGCTGATCAATGCCGCCTCGGGGGAGGGGGCCGCCTCCCCCGAGGGAGCGTGCGCAGCCGTCCGCATGACGAGACCGGCCCGCCGGCCCGCGGACCTGCGGCGGTTGCGAGCTTCGTTGGCGACGATCTGGAGGATCCAGGGCCGAAAAGGCGCTCCGGACCGAAAACGTCGAATCGCGTAATAGGCCTTCACGAATCCCTCCTGGGCCGCGTCCTCCGCCTCGGCTGCGTCCCCGACCACGAGATACGCCGTACGAAACGCGATTCCCTGATATGCCTGCACGAGCTGTCCATAGGCGCCTTGATCGCCCCGTTTTGCTCGCTCGACGAGCTCTGACTCGGGTAGTGGACGGCCCTCCACTGGTCCCTTCTACACCTTGAGGTGCCGAGAGGTTCCGGGGTAGGGTGGCCGTACGAGTAGCCGCTCTCGACCTGGAGGTTCCCGTCATGCGTTCCCGCCAGCTCCCGTTCTATCTCGCCGCCGCGGCTGGGGGCGCGGCGCTCGCCTACTACCTCGACTCGCAGCAGGGCCGCAGGCGCAGGCACGTCACGCGCGACAAGGCCCTTTCGCTCGCCAAGCACGGGACGAGACGGGGCCGCAAGCTCGTCCACCACGTCTCCGCCGACGCGCGCGGGTTTGTCGAGCGCGCGAGGCACGCGCGCGGAAGCGCCGGCGAGCTCGACGACGCGACGCTCGTGGACCGGGTCGAGTCGATCGTCTTTCGCAACCGCGACGTTCCCAAAGGCCGGATCAACATCAACGCGGAGAACGGCGTCGTCTTCCTCCGCGGCGAGGTCGACCGTCCCGAGCTCGTCGAGGCGCTCGAGACCCGCGTCCGCAAGGTGCGCGGCGTCCGTGGCGTCGAGAACCTGCTCCACACGCCGGCCGAGCGGCCAGCACAGGGCTGAGCGGGTGGAACAGCGGCTGAGCCTCGTCACCCTCGGGGTGGCGGATCTCGCTCGCGCGCGCGCCTTCTACGAGGCCCTCGGCTGGCGCACGGGCGCGGCGCCCGCGGACGACGTCGTTTTCTTCCAGTCCGGCGGCATGATCGTCGCCCTCTGGGGACGAGATCAGCTCGCCGAGGACAGCGGAGTTGAGGACGGGGGTGGCTGGGGCGGCGTCACGCTGGCGCACAACGTGCGCTCGCCGGAGGAGGTGGACACTGTCATCGCGGAGGCGGAGAAGGCCGGCGCGCGGATCGCGCGGCCGGGCGGCAAGACCTTCTGGGGCGGCTATTCAGGAGTCTTCGTCGACCCCGACGGGCATCCCTGGGAGGTCGCGCACAACCCGCACTGGACGCTCGCCGAAGACGGGTCGGTTCGGCTCTAGCGCGGCCACGTAGCACGAAGCGCCGGGAGAAGAAAGCGTCCCACCTACCCGTCGGGAGGGGATGGACGCCATTTCCCAGATCCTTCGTTACCACCCGGTTGGCGTCGTCGGCTCGCTTCTCGCCGGCCCGCAGCAGCCCCAGTGGGCCCGCGTCGACGCTTCCCCCGACGAGCCCGAGCGGCCGGGTCTCGGTGAGCGCCTCGTGCGCTTCCTGCCGCGCCGCTCGACCATCGGCCGGCCCGTCGAATCGGCTAGCTGATCGCAGCCTCGCCGAGGAGGGACTTCACCTCGGCAAAGAGATCCGGCTCCGGACGCACGCGGTAGTCAGGTCCGAAGGCCAGCGTGAGCGGCCCGCCCGAGGTCTCGATCGCCGCGACGACGGGGGCTTCACCCGGGTACTCCCGCAGGAGCGCGGCAAGCTCCTGGATCGTCCCCGCCGGTGCCTTGCGCGCGTCGAGCTTGAGCCGCACCTCGGAGCGCTCCGGGGTCGCCTCGAAGGGCGCGACCTCCATGGCGATCAGCTTCGTCTCGCCTTCCTTGTGGTCGATCCTGCCCTTGACGACGAGGATGCGATCGGCCTCCAGCAGGTCGCGTGCGGCTCCGTAAACCGAGTTGAAAACGATTGCCTCCACGGAGCCGGAAACGTCGTCAAGCCGCATGAAGACCATCGGCTCGCCCTTCTTCGTCATCGTCTGCCGGAGGGCGCCGACGATGCCGCCGACGGTGACCACGTCGCCGTCCCGGCGCCGCTCGAGTTCCACCATCTGCGCGTCGGTCTTTCGCCGCAGCGCCTCGCGGATTCCGGAGAGCGGATGCTCCGACACGTACAGGCCGAGCGCTTCCTTCTCGTAGGCGAGCTTCTCGGCCTTCTCCCACTCGTCCGAAGGGATGGGACGGTGGTGGCGGGGCCGCTCCTCGGCCTCGTCGCCGAGGTCGAAGATCGAGCTCTGGCCGGCGAGCCGGTCGGCCTGCTGGCGCCCGCCCCAGGAAAGCGAGTCCTCGAGCACCTCCCACATGCCCTTCCGTGAAGCGCCGGTCGAGTCGAAGGCGCCGCACTTGACGAGCGACTCGAGCGCGCGCTTGTTTACGACCTGCGGGTCGACGCGCTCGCAGAACTCCCAGATGGAGGTGAACGGCCCGCCCTCCTCGCGCGCGGCGAGGATCGAGCGCACCGCGCTCTCCCCCACGTTCTTGACCGCGTTGAGCCCGAAGCGGATCTTCTCCTCGACGACACGGAAATCCTCGGCGGAGACGTTCACGTCCGGCGGCTCCACCTCGATTCCCATCTCGTCGCAAGCGGCGACGTAGAACGGCACGCGGTCCTTCGTGCTCATAACGGAGGAGATGAGCGCCGCCATGTACTCGGCCGGCCGGTGCGCCTTGAGGTACGCCGTGCGGTAGGCGATCAGCGCGTAGCAGGCTGCGTGCGACTTGTTGAAGGAGTAGTCCTGCGCCTGCTCCATGTCCTTCCAGAGCTGGTTCGCGACCGCGGGCGTGACGCGGTTCGCCGCACAGCCCTCGAGGAACTTGTCCTTCAAGGACGCCATCAGCGTGTGGATCTTCTTGCCGATCGCCTTGCGGAGATCGTCCGCCTCGGCGGGCGAGAAGCCCGCCAGCTGTTTGGCGATCTCCATATATTGCTCTTGGTAAATACAGATGCCGTACGTCGGGCCGGTGATCGGCTTCAGGCGCTCGTCGGGGAAGCTGACCTGCTCCTGGCCGGCCTTCCGCTTCCCGTAGACGGGGATGTAGCCCATCGGCCCGGGCCGGTAGAGGGCGACGAGCGCGATCAGGTCCTCGAACTGGGTCGGCTTCACCTGCCGCAGCGCCTCGCGCATGCCCGAGCCCTCGAACTGGAAGACGCCGACAGACTCTCCGCGGGCGAGCATCTGGTACGTCTTCGAATCGTCGAGCGGGATCTGCGCGATGTCGACGCCCGTGAGCTCCTCGGCCTTGTCGATGACGTCGAGGTTGCGGAGGCCGAGGAAGTCGATCTTCAGCAGGCCCAGTGCCTCGACGTCGCCCATTGCGAACTGGGTCACGACCTCCTGGTCGGGGCCCTTTTGCTGGAGAGGGACGTAGTCGGTGAGCGGCCGGTCGCCGATCACGACTCCCGCAGCATGGATCGAGTCCTGGCGGACGAGGCCCTCGAGCGGCTTGGCGAGATCCACGATCTGGCGAGTGACCTCGTCCTCGTCGTAGGACTTCTTCAGCTCCGCCCCGGGCTTGAGGCAATCGTCGAGGTAGACCTTCGGGCCTTCGGGGATGAGCTTGGCGATCCGGTCGACGGTGCCATACGGGATGTCGAGCACGCGCCCGGCGTCGCGCACGGCGGCGCGCGCCATCATCGTCCCGAAGGTAATGATCTGCGCCACGCGGTCGCGCCCGTACTTGTCGGCCACGTAGTTGATCACCTGGTCGCGCCCCTGGACGGAGAAGTCGAGGTCCATGTCCGGCATCGACTTGCGGCCGGGATTGAGGAAGCGCTCGAAGAGGAGGCCGTACTGCATCGGATCGACGTCGGTGATCTCGAGGCAGTAGGCGGCGAGGGAGCCGGCCGCCGAGCCTCTGCCGGGCCCCACGCCAATCCCGTTTCGCTTCGCGAAGGCGATGAAGTCCCAGACGATCAGGAAGTAGTCCGCGAAGCCCATCTCCTTGATCGTCTTCAGCTCGAACTTGAGCCGGTCCTGGAGCTCTGACGTCACGGTGCCGTAGCGCTTTTGCAGGCCTTTCTCGCAGAGCTCGACGAGGTAGTCGAACGCGTCGCGGCCGTCCGGCACCGGGAACTTCGGGAGGAGGATGCGCCCGAGCTCCATCGTCACGTTGCAGCGCTCGGCGATCTCGAGCGTGCGGCGGACAGCCTCGGGATAGCCGGCGAAGTCGGCCGCCATCTCGGCCGGGCTCTTCAAATAGAACTGGTCGGTGTCGAAGCGCCAGTGGCTCGGGTTCTGGAGCGAGTCGCCCGACTGGATACAGAGGAGCGCCTCGTGCGCGCGCGCATCTTCGTGGTTGAGGTAGTGGACGTCGCCGGTGGCGACGAGCGGCAGGCCGGTGGTCTGCGAGATCTCGGCGAGTGTCGCATTGATCCCCTTCTGGACCTCGAGGCCCGCGTCCTGGATCTCGACGAAGGTGTTGTCCGCGCCGAAGATGTCGCGCAGTCGGCCCAGTTCCGTCTCGGCCTCGGCGCGATTGCCGTTCTCGAGTGCCTTGCAGACGCGGCCGGAGAGGCAGCCGGAGAGGGCGATGAGACCCTTCGAGCGTTCGGCTAGGAGCTCCCAGTCGACGCGCGGCTTGTAGTAGTAGCCCTCGAGAAAGCCGGCCGAGGCGAGCTTGATCAGGTTGGCGTAGCCCTCGTTCGACTCGGCCAGAAGCGTCAGGTGCGCGTAGCCCTTTTTCTGCGCCCGGCGGTCGTCGGCGACGTACGCCTCACAGCCGATAATCGGCTTGATTCCAGCCTTTCCGGCCTCCCGGTAGAGCTCGACGGCGCCGGCGAGTGAGCCGTGGTCGGTGAGCGCCACCGCCGGCATCTCGAGCTCGGCCGCGCGGGCCGCGAGTTCGGGGATGCGGCAGGCCCCGTCGAGGATCGAGTACTCGGAGTGGACGTGAAGGTGGACGAACGGCGCCTCAGGCACGGGCGCCCCATCCTAGCTCCGCGGTCCGACGGTCTAAGCCAGGCGCCTGTGGCTGCGCAGAACGGCCTGCAGGACGAGCGAGAAGATGTCCAGGACGGCGAGGACGCCGAGCATCCTCCAGAAGAACGCGCCCGGGCCAAATGCGTTCCAGGAGGCCAGCGTGATGATCCCGGCGAGCGTGTAGACGAGCAGGTTCGACACACCGTAGAGCCGGTCGACGGAGGCAGGATCGGTCGCCTGCCTGCGTGCGGTGGTCGCGCAGACCTGGGACACCGCGGTCGAGCAGGCGGTCAGCGTGACGAGCAGGCGCCACGACCCGTCGGCGTCGTCGAGACCGCTCCAGACGATGCGAAAAGCCCACAGAAGCCCGAGCGCTGCGAGCAGCACCGCCGACCACGCGAGGATCGAGCTGCGGCCCTGGTCGAGCAGCCTGGCGCCTGGAAGGGCGAGCAGGCTGTAGAGACCGATGACCACGGCCGTCGTGAGGATCTTCCACGAGGCTCCTTCGAACTCTCCGAAGAGGAGGAAGAGCACGGCGAGGCCGCCGCACACGCAGAAAGCGACGGCGGCGGGGCCGAGCACGAAGCGCTTGGGCGATTCCACGCGGCTAGAGCGAGAGGCGTTCGATGCCCTGGACATGCGTGAAGTCGTCCTCGAGCGATCGAATTGCCTCGGCGACCGCGGCGGCGAAGTCCTCCGCCTCGATCTCGCACTCGACCTCCGGCAGCCGAGAATGACGCGTCGTGAAAGCGTCGTCCTCGAGAACGTGCGGCGGGATGCGGTCGAGGGAGCAGACGAACCGCCACGTCTCGCGATGCGCGCGGCCGTTGCTGGTGCGGCGTTTCCGGCCCAAAAGGTTGCCTGTTAGAGCCCCCACAGGCAGATCGTAGGCCGAGTTTGGAGGATTCCTTCCCCCGCCCGGGGTATCCTTTGATCCGTTGGCCACGAAGGAAGAAAAGATCGAGATGGAGGGCGAAGTCGTCGAGGCCTTCCCGAACGGAATGTTCAAGGTCCAACTCGACGAAGGCCACGAGGTGCTCGGCTACACGGCGGGAAAGATGCGCCGCTTCCGCATCAAGATCTTCCCGGGCGATCGCGTGAAGGTCGAGGTCTCGCCTTACGACCTCTCGCGCGGCCGAATCGTCTACCGCTACCGTTAGCCGCCCGGGCCGTGATCGCAGGGGCGCACACGCTCATCTACGCCGAAGACGCCGGCGCGGCGCGCGCGTTTCTCCGCGACGTCCTCGGTTTCTCGAGCGTCGATGCGGGCGACGGCTGGCTGATCTTCGAGTTGCCTCCCGGTGAGCTCGGCGTCCATCCAGGGCCTGGCGGTGGCCAGGAGGTCGGACAGCACGAGCTGTCCTTCATGTGCCACGACATCGAGGCGACGGTCGCCGAGTTGAAGGAGAAAGGCGTCGAGTTCACCGAGCCCGTGACCGACGAGGGTTACGGCCGCATTACGCGGTTCCGCATCCCGGGCGCAGGCGAGATCGGCCTCTACGAGCCGAGGCACCAGAGCCCGCTGGCCGAGTTCTCGGGTTAGTTCGCGCCGCCCGGCGTCGGGTCGCCCTCTGTGAAGTCGGTTGCGTTGTCGTTCGTGTCCTGGCCGTTCGGGTGCCGCCCCGCGCTCTTCCCGGGGGCGGGGGCGATGGTCGGCGCATGAGCAACCGCCGCTTCAACACTCATCCGTGAGGGCGCCCTCGACACCTGTCGAGAACTCGTTGATCCGCACGAGCGCCGACGGCGCGGCCGGCAAGACGCAGCGAATGTGCGCGTCCCCGCTCACCGCGTCGAAGTCGATCGCGATCGTGCCGCTCCTCGAGCCGACGGTGCACGGCAGCCCCGCGAGCGCATCGAACGAGGTCAGCCCAGGCCCGGGCTCACCCTGCGGCCCCGTGGGCCCCACTGGCCCCACCGGCCCCACCGGCCCACGCACGTTCCACCTGAGCGGCCGCTCGTAGCTTCGGCAGCGCGCCACGCTCGGAACCGCCCGCAGCCGCCCGCCTTCGATCTTCCGGCAGGCGTTGATGACGCCGTCGGGCCCGGGAATCCCACCCTCGGCCAGCGCCACGCCCGCGACCGCCACGAGAACGAGCGCGAGAGCGCAGATCCAGATCCGCAAGGACATGCACGGGTGATATCGCGGCAAAACGCACGTGTGTGTGCCGAAAGGGGATTCAACCATGGCGCCTTCGTGCCGATGACAGCAATTCGGACCCGTCCCGCATGGCAGGCGACCCCATCTCCAACGGCGGCAGCAACCAGGAGGCGCTCATAGCGCTCGCGACGACGGACGTCCTCCGGCGCGTCGCGGGCACCGTTGCCATCCACCTCTACGAGATGGAGTACCTGGCGGACGGCACGTACGTCTGCAACACCTTCATCGGCGAAGGGCTCGAGAGCCTGCTGGGCCCGCTCCCCGACGATCGCACCCCTGAAGAGGCCTGGGAGAGCGCGGTCCACCCCGACGATCGCGAGGTCTACAACACCGCGTCCGTGCTCCTCGAGGACGACCAGCCGGCCGAGATCGAGTACCGGCTCGTCGGCTACGACGGTCGCATTCGCTGGGTCTGGGACCGCATGCGGCCCCGCCGGACGGAGGACGGCCGCCTGCTCGTGGACGGCATCGTCGCCGACATCACCGAGCGCCGGAAAGCCTCCGACGCGCTCGAAGAGGCACGACGCGAGCTCCACCACATCGCCTTCCACGACCCGCTGACCGGCCTGCCGAACCGGGTCGCCTTCCAGGAGAGGCTGGACGCCGCCATCGCCCGCTGTCCCCAGAAGAGCTGCGCGGTCGCCGTCCTCTTCATCGACCTCGACAACTTCAAGCTCATCAACGACAGCTTCGGCCATGCCGCCGGGGACGAGCTCCTGGTCGCCGTGGCTGCACGCCTCCAGGCCGCCACGCGCACCACCGACACCGTCGCCCGCCAGGGCGGGGACGAGTTCCTCGTCCTGCTGGCCGACATCGCTCCGCAGGAGGTACCCGCGGACCCCGAATACGCCCACAAGGCGGCCGAGGTCGTCGCGCTCAAGATCCGCCGCACGCTCCACGCCCCCTTCGTCGTCTCAGGGGTGGAGATCTTCGTCAGCGCATCCATCGGCGTCAGCCTCCATCCAGACGACGCCGGCGACAGCGAGACGCTGCTCAAGCACGCCGACGCGGCCATGTACCGGGCGAAGGACGCAGGCCGCGACTGTCACGCGCTCTATGCGATGGACAAGGACGACGCGCTCGCGCAGCTGTCCATGGCGGGCCGACTGCGCACGGCTGTCGAGCAGACCGAAGGGCTCGTCCTCCACTACCAGCCCCTCGTGCGACTGGACAGCGGCGAGATCGTCGGCGCCGAAGCCTTGATCCGTTGGCAGGACGGGGAAAGGCTCGTGCCGCCCGGAGATTTCCTCCCCCTGGCCGAGCGCACCGGCCTGATGGGGCCGCTGAGCGACTGGGTGATCGGGGAGGCCTGCCAGCAGGCGAAGCAGTGGCGCAACCGCCGCGTCGACCTCTACGTCTCGATCAACCTCCCGCCCTCCTTCTGGCAGCCGACGGCCATGCGGCACGTCCTTTCCACGATCGAGTCGTTCGGGCTCAACCCCGACCGGCTGATGATCGAGATCACCGAGTCGGCGATGATGGTCGAGTCGCGCGCGAGCATGGAGCCCGTGCTCGCCGAATTACACGAGCGGGGGCTGCGGCTGGCGATCGACGACTTCGGCAGCGGGCACTCCTCGCTGAGCCGCCTGAACCAGATGCGCGTGAGCACGCTGAAGATCGACCGCTCCTTCGTGCAGGACCTGCCGCACGATCCGAACTCAGCCGTCTTGGTCTCCTCAATCATCCAGCTCGCGCGGAACCTGGGTCTCGACCCGCTGGCGGAGGGGATCGAAACCGAGGAGCAACGCGCGTTCTTCCTGGAGCACGGCTGCCAGCTCGGACAGGGCTTCCACTTCAGCCGGCCGGTGGTGGCCGGCGAGCTGGAGACGCTGTACCGGGCCAGCCGCGCCGCTGAGTCCGCGGCCTAAGCAGACTGCGAAGAGTTTCCGCGCGGCGGCGTCCTGGCGCGAAGCCAGTCCGCGAGGTGCTCGGCGCCCATGATCCAGACGCCGTTGCGACGGTGGGGCTCGTCGTCTCGCACGGCGAGGCAGAGGACGGGGGTCACCCAGCCGCCCACGGGGCCGTGGAGCCAGGAGGCGTCGCGGCGGGCGCGGCGGAGGTGCTCGAGCCGGTAGGCACGGTTTCGAACCTCGACGAGGTACGCGCCGGAGGGGCCCCGGACAAGAGTGCCGATCAACATCCCCCGCGCGTTCGAAACGTCATGCTCGACCGCCCACCCCTCTCCGGAGAGCCTGTCGAGCGCACGGCGAACCGGCTCGTCGTCGGCGCTGATGCCGAGCATCTGGTTTCCGGCGGCGAAGGCCTCCGCCACGTCGTCCCGGAAGAGAAGCAGGACGACTGCTCCAATGGCGAGGACAGCGACGACACCCGTATCACCGTCGACCCAGTCTGCGAGCACGGCAAAGATGAGGACGGCGTCGAGCGCCAGGAACGCGAGCGCAAGGGCGATCGCGTCGTAGGTGGCCCGTCTCGGGGAAGCCGGGACCGAGGACATGCATCCTCTATCGGTCGCCTGCCCTGACAGCACGAGTCCGAATTGCCCGCAACGCCAGGGGTCGAGCGGCCGAATGGGCCGGGCCGAAACCCGGCCCATTCAGCTATGGGCCCACGAAGCCGGCTTTACTACACGGGCCTCGGTTCGCGACGCCGTCGGAGCACGAATGCCGCTCCGGCGATCGTCAGTGCCGCTGCTCCTGCCAAGCCGGCTGCCTCGCCCGGGCTGGGTGCGGAGATCGTGATCCCCTCACCGCCCGATTCAGGCGCGCCGCGCTCGGCACGGATGTTCTCGATTCCCGCGGATGCGTCGGGCACCGCGGGTCCACCGACACGGACGTTCTCGATCGCCGTGGACGGGTCGGGCGCCCCCTCGGGCGCCTGTCTCCCGGCACGGACGTTCTCGATCGCCGTGGCCGGGTCCGCCGGGGAGCTACCACGGATCTGCTCGATGCCCGCGTAGGCGTCGGGCGCCGCCTCCGGCGCCTGTCTTCCTGCCCGCACGTTCTCGATTCCCGCCGCCTGATCGGTCGCCGAGCTTCCTGCTCGAACGCTCTCGATCTGGGCGTAGGAATCGGTCGTGCCGCGGCTCGCGGTCCCGCCGAGCTGGTCCACTGCTCCCTGGGCCCCGCCGACACTTGCGCCGGCGGTCACAGCGACGATCGACAGCGCGAGGGCTGTCTCGCGGATGCCGTGGGCCTCGACATCCGCATCGAACGCCTGCTCGAGCGAATCGGCGTCGATCGCAAGAGCAACTCGCTCTCCCGTTGCTTCTCGAGCGAGCTTCTCGAGATCCGCTTGATCCCAGGCTACGGCCACTCGCCGTTGCTCCCTGTGGCCATTCGTGGCACGCACCACGTCGAGCAGGAGCTCGGACTCATCCGCTCCCGCCTGCAAGGCCTCGTCGACCTCGCTTCGGGGAAGGGTGATCGTGAACCTAGGATCCGCTTTCGCCGAATCCACGAGCTTGGCCTTGGTACTGACCTCGTCCATCCAGTCTCCTTTCCGCGCCGCAGAGCGACGCATTGAGTCGCTTTCTGGACGATGACTAGGGCCTTGATCTTCCCAGGTGCTCGATGCGAATGCAACGAGCGCTTCGAATCCTCGCCAAGAGGAAGAACTCCTTTAACAACCATTCGACAGCGGAGGCGGCATGACGACGAAGACAGAGTTCACCCAGGAAGAGTGGGAAGCGCTGCAGAAGGGCGTGACCGGAGCGGGATTTCTGATGGCGGTCAGCGACCGCAGCTTCTTCGACAGCTTCAAGGAAGCCGGGGCTTTGGCGCGGCATCTTTCCGACGCGCGGAAGAGTGCTTCTAGCGAGCTCATCCGCGAGCTCGCCGAGGCTCGCGGCACCGGATTCGGGCTCACGTCCTCGCCGGACGAGATCGAAAGCGAGACGCTCGGAGCGCTGCGGGAGGCGATGGAGGTGCTCGAGACGAAGGCACCCGAAGAGGCCGATGCCTACCGGAGCTTCGTGCTCGAGGTCGCCGAGTCGGTCGGGAATGCGGCTGCCGGCGGCGAAGCGCCCGAGAGCGAATCGCTCGAGAAGATCAGGTCGGCGCTGGGCGCCTAGTCCTAGCGGCGCAAGCGGATCGCGTTCAGGTCGTTCTCGACGATCTCGTCAGCCCGCACGGCCAGATCGTCCACGTCGTCGTGCTCGGCGTGGAGGTAGCGGCCGACGAGGCGGTCGAGGCGCCCGGACGCGAGTGCGCGCACGAGCCGCGGCGCAAGCTCGGGGGGCGTCCAGGGCAAGTCGTCGTTGGAATCCGTCATCCGCGTGCGGACGAGGCCGGGGCTGATCGAGAAAACGGGGATGCCGTGCGGCTCTAGCTGGTTGGCCAGCGTCTCCGAGAAGCGGTGCACGGCGGCCTTGCTCGCGCTGTACGCGGTGCTCTCCGAGCCGGGCAGGTAGGCGGCGCCGCTCGCGACGTTGACGATGCGCCCAGCGCCGCGTTCGAGCATCCCCGGGATCACGGCCCGGCAGCACAGGTAGACGCCCAGCACGTTGACCTCGAAGACGCGCCACCAGTCGGCGGGATCGATCTCCCACGCAACGTCCTCGTCAATGGAGATGCCGGCGTTGGCGACGAGCAGGTCGATCGGCCCGAGCTCGGCCTCGGCCAGCCTGACCATGTGCTCGACCGACACGCGATCGGAGACGTCGCACTCGATCGCAAGCCCGTTGATCTCTTGCGCCGTCTCCTCGATCTCGTCGCGGGTTCGCGCCGCGACGGCGACAAGGGCGCCCGCGGCTGCGAGCTCGAGCGCCACGTTCCGCCCGATTCCCCGTCCGCCGCCCGTGACGAGCGCGACCTGGCCCTGAAGGTCCGCGTCCACTCGCCCATCCTATGGCGGGAAGCTACCTTGCACCCATGAGGCATCGTCACGTAGACGGAAGCGGCGGCCGGAAGGCGTTCTCCCCCGGCCAAACACCGGAGCGGCCGGTCGATCCAGCCGTCCGCCGGGCAAACCTGCGCCGGGTCACCATCCTGTTCAAGCCCTACCGCTGGCGACTCGCGGCCGTGCTCGGACTCATCTTCTTCTCCGCGCTCCTCGGCATCGTCGCGCCCTTCCTCGTCCGCGACATCTTCGACGAGGCCCTGCCCGGGAACGACGACCGCCTCCTGACTTTCCTCGTTCTCGGCCTGATCGCGATCGCAGTCGTTACCGGCGTCCTGGGCGTCGTCCAGACGTGGCTCTCGAACCTCGTCGGCCAGCAGGTGATGCACGACCTTCGCGCGGCCGTGTATCGCCATCTGCAGCGGCTCTCGCTCGCCTTCTTCACGCGTACGCGCACAGGGGAGGTGCAGTCGCGCATCGCCAACGACATCGGGGGCGTCGAACGCGTGGTCACGTCGACGGCGACGTCGATCGTCTCGAACGTGACCACAGTCGTCGCGGCCATCGTCGCGATGTTCCTGCTCGACTGGCGACTGGCCGTCTTCTCGCTTGCGCTCGTGCCCGTCTTCGTTCTCCTGACGCGCAGGGTCGGCGAGCAGCGCCGCCGAATTACGACCGACAGGCAAAAGACGATGGCGGACATCTCGACGCTCGTCGAGGAGTCCCTCTCCGTCTCCGGGATGCTGCTCGGGAAGACGATGGGCCGCAGCGGCGAGCTATCCGACCGCTTCGAGCAGGAGTCTTCGGAGCTCGCAGATCTCGAGGTCCGGCAGGTAATGGCCGGCCGCTGGGTGATGGCGTCGATCCAGATGAGCTTCGCGATCATGCCCGCCCTCGTCTACTGGTTCGCGGGGCAGAGCTTCGTCGGCGCCGTCTCTCTCGGCACGATCGTCGCGTTCACCACGCTGCAGACCCGCCTCTTCTTCCCGGTCGGCTCGCTGCTCTCAGTGCAGATCGACCTACAGACCTCGCTCGCGCTCTTCGACCGCGTCTTCGAGTACCTCGACCTGCCCGTGGAGATCGTCGAGCGCGAGGGCGCGGTCGACCTACCTCCCTGTCGCGGGGATCTCGCCTTCGAAGACGTTTGGTTCCGCTACGAGCCGGGGGCCGAATGGACGCTGAAGGACGTCAGCTTCGAGGTGCCGGCGGGCACGACGACAGCTGTCGTCGGCGAGACCGGCTCGGGGAAGACGACCGTCGGCTACCTCGTCGCACGGCTCTACGACGTCGAGCGTGGCCGCATCACGATTGACGGCATCGACATTCGCGGCGCCACGCTCTCGTCGCTCGCCCGCACGATCGGCGTCGTCTCACAGGAGACATACCTCTTCCACGCTTCGATCAAGGACAACCTCCGTTTTGCCAAGCCCGACGCCTCCGACGAGGAGATCGAGGAGGCAGCCCGCGCCGCGCGCATCCACGACCTGATCGGGAGCCTGCCCGAGGGGTACGACACGATCGTCGGCGAGCGCGGCTACCGCTTCTCGGGCGGCGAGAAGCAACGCATGGCGATCGCACGGACGATTCTCCGCAACCCGCCGGTGCTCGTTCTCGACGAAGCGACGAGCGCGCTCGACGCGCAGACCGAGCGCGCCGTGCAGGAGGCTCTCGACCGCCTCGCAGAGGAACGCACCACGATCGCGATCGCCCACCGGCTCTCGACGATCCGCGACGCCGATCAGATCATCGTGCTCGATCAAGGCCGAATCGTCGAGCGCGGCACCCACGACGAGCTGCTCGCATTCGGCGGGAGCTACGCGCGCCTCGTCGCGCGGGACGCAGATCTCGGCCCGACCGTGCGCGTCCGCTCCGAGGAACTCGCCTAACCCTCCTGGTCGCGTCCGGAAAGGCGGCGGACGGTCTCGTCGATGTCCTCGCCCTCTTCCTCGACCTCTTCCATATAGAGGCGGCCCCAGGCGATCTGACCGCTCTCGGCACTGAAAAGTGTCACACCGCGCAGGTCGAGCGGGCTACCGTCCTCCCGCGTGCCGGTCCAGCGCCATTCGGCCCACACCGTGTCGCCTTCCACCGCCGTGGCGAGCAGCTCGGCTCGAAGTCGGGTATCCCGCCGAAGAGCGCAGCCCAGTTCTTCTCGACCTGCTCCCGACCACCGAAGCCGCGGTCGGGATGGGCCGGCTGCTCGCTCCGGTAATCCGGGTGGAAGCAGGCGAGGAATTCCTCCAGGTCGTGCTCGTTTTATGGCACGCTGGAGCTGATCGAGAACTTCCCGGGGGCTGGGTGGTGATTCGACGCCCATGCCTCCTCCTTCCCTCGCACCCTCTATACACGCGGTAGCGAGTCGTCTAGCGTAGCCCCCGACGACGAGGGAGGTCACATGCGTATTGAGTCTTCAGTCACTGCTATCTCCTGGATTCCCTCGGAAGCCATCGAGGGCATGCCCAAGATCCCGTTCGAGCTCGGCATCGGCCACTACGACGAGCCCCCGCCGGATCGGCTCGAGGAGGGCGACCTCGAGCGGCTGCGCGAGGCAGATCGCTTTCGGGAGGCGAATGAGCTCAGGGCCTGGATCGAGGTCGAGGACGGCAAGATCGTCGGTTACGGCCACGAAGGCCGCGGTCTCGTCGGTACGACGACCTTCCGTCTCGGGCCCAAGGACCTTGTTTTCCAAGGAGTTGCGTTCGAGACCTTGCAGCCAGAGCCCGAGATTCGTGACGGGGAAGCGCGCTTCGTCCAGACCGTGGGCGGCCGCGCCGGCTTCCCAGCACCGCGGAGGGTGAAGGGCCGTCCGTTCCTCAGGGTCAACTCGGCGACGGCGTGGACGACGCTCGCGCTCACGATTCGGGCCGACGGCTCCTCCGACCATGAGCTCGTGGGAGCGAGCCCGTTTCCCCGCCACTGGATCTACGACAGCGAGGGCAGCCTCGTCCAGAAGGCGGGAACGATCGACTTCAAGACCTGGTACCGGGAGGCCCACGGCGAGCACACGCCCTGGGGCGACGAGGATTCGGAGCCGTTCGTGGCCCAGGCCGAGAGCGCACTCGAGCGCCAGCTCTCCCGCGACCTCCTGCAGACCGGAGCCAAACTGCCGCGACGCAAGCTTCGACAGGACGAGAGGCTCGTCGAGCAGGACGAGCCTGCCGATGAGCTCTACCTGCTGCTCGACGGCGTGCTCGCCGCGGTGGTGGACGGCGAGGAGATCGCGCAAGTCGGGCCGGGCGCGATCCTCGGCGAGGGCGCCATCGTCGGCGAGGGCCGGCGGACTGCGACCCTGCGGGCGTGTACACCCGCCCGCGTCGCCGTGATCGCGCCCGATCAGATCGACCGCGAAGCGATGGAGACGCTCGCCGCCGGACGGCGCCGCGACAGCTGACCCCAGCGAGCAGCTGAATCCGCTCGGGAACTGAAGCTCGAGCGGTCGGCGTTTGGGCGGCCGCTCCGCGGGGATACCAACTGGAGCGACAAGGAGCGTCCTCATGGCGGTCTGCGAGGTCTGCGGGAACGAATACGACAAGGCCTTCGAGGTGCAGGCACAGGGTGCCACGCACGTCTTCGACAGCTTCGAGTGCGCGATCCATGTGCTCGCGCCGACCTGCGACCATTGCGGCTGCCGGGTCATCGGCCACGGCGTCGAGTCGGACGGCTCCATTTTCTGCTGCGCCCACTGCGCCGAGGAAGAGGGCGTCTCCGGGCTGCGCGACCGCGCCTAACGACCGCCGCCGGCTCCGTCGTTCGTGCCACGATCCTCGCTCGTGGCCGTGCTCGGCATCGACGTGGGCGGAACCTTCACCGACGCCGTCCTGCTCGCGAACGGGCGCCTGACGACCGCGAAGGTGCCGACGCAGGGTCGGCAGGAGGAGTCAGTCGTCGCAGCCACCCGCGCCGTGAGCGCTGGGGAGGTCGAACGTTTCACGCACGGGACGACCATCGCGACGAACGCGCTCCTCGAGCGCAAGGGAGCGCGGACGGCCTTCGTCGCGACCGCCGGATTCGAGCACCTGTTGCATTTGCGCCGCCAGAACCGCGCGCAGCTGTATCGACTGTGTGCTGACCATCCGCCGCCGCTCGTGCCGCTCAAGCGCTGCTACGGCGTGCGAGAGCGGATCGGGCCCGAGGGTGTCATCGAGGCCTTGGATCTGGGGTCGCTGCCCGAGATCGACGCGGAGGCGGTCGCCGTCTGCCTGCTCTTCTCGTTCCGGGACCCGGCCCACGAACTGGCGGTCGCGGACGAATTGCGACGGCGGCTGCCAAGCGCCCACGTCGTCGTGTCCCACGAGGTCGCGCCGGAGTTTCGCGAGTACGAGCGCGCCTCGACGACGGCGGTGGACGCCTATCTCGGTCCGGTGCTGTCGAGGTATCTCCGTTCGCTCGCGGGGCGCTGCGCCAAGGAGGGCCTCGTCGAGCCGCTCGTGATGCGCTCCTCGGGCGGGGTCGCGACGCTTGCCGAGGCGGCGGCGCATCCAGCGTGGGTGCTCGTTTCAGGACCGGCCGCGGGTGCAGTCGGAGCGGCCGAGGTGGCGTGCCGCGCTGGGATCGAGCATGCGATCTCCCTGGACATGGGCGGCACGTCCACCGACGTATGCCTGATCGCGGGCGGCAAGGTGGTGCGGGCGGCGGAGCGTCTGGTCGGCGGACTGCCTCTCAGGCTGCCCACGGTCGACCTGCACACCGTCGGCGCGGGCGGGGGCTCGCTCGTCTGGCGCGACTCCGGAGGCGCCTTGCGGGTGGGTCCCGAGAGCGCCGGGGCTGATCCCGGTCCCGCCTGCTACGGACGAGGCGGAACGCGGCCGACGGTGACCGACGCCAACCTCCTGCTCGGGCGCCTGCCGGAGCGGCTCGCCGGCGGCCTCGAGCTCGATCGGCACGCGGCCGAGCGGGCGCTCCGCGGGTTCGATCCGGCGGAGGTCGTGGAGATCGTGAACGCGGAGATGCTGCGTGCGCTTCGCGTCATCTCTGTCGAGCGAGGGCACGATCCGCGGGACTTCGGGCTCGTGGCGTTCGGCGGCGCCGGCCCGCTGCATGCGTGCGCGCTCGCGGAGGAGCTCGGGATCGGGAGGGTGGCCGTACCGGCCGCAGCGGGAGTCCTCTCCGCGCTCGGGCTGGTGGCGAGCGACGAGCGGCGCGACCGGGTGGTGTCGTATGTGCGACCGCTCGCGGAGGTCACCGAGCTGCCGAGCGAGGGTGAGGCCGATCTTCGCTACGCAGGGCAGTCGTTCGAGCTGACGGTTGCGCTCGGCGGAGACCTTGCCGAGGCGTTCCACCGCGCGCACGAGGAGCGCTACGGCTACGCCGATCGCGCACGTCCGGTCGAGCTCGTGGCGGTGCGAACGGCCGACGTGCGTCCGGGGCCGGAGCTCGTGCTCCCGCCGGGCGAGGCGCTGGAGGTGTCAGGCCCAGCGGTCGTCGAGCTCGAGGGCGCAACCTGCTGGATTCCCCCCGGGTGGGTGGGGGTTAGGGATGGAGGAGATAGCACACTGATCCTCACGCGGCTGTGAATATCGAGCTCCAAGTCATCGGCAGCGCGCTCCGCGCCGTCGCCGAGGAGATGGGCGCGGCGCTCGTTCGCTCCGCCTTCTCGGCCAACATCAAGGAGCGCCGGGACTGCTCGGCCGCCCTCTTCTCCCCGGACGGCCGCATGATCGCCCAAGCCGAGCACATCCCCGTGCACCTCGGTGCCATGCCTGAGGCCGTCGCGGCCGTCATGGCCCACCAACCCGGCCCCGACGACGTCTACATCCTCAACGACCCCTACACCGGCGGCACCCACCTCCCCGACATCACGCTCGTCAGCCGCACCGAGCTCGGCTTCGCGGTCACGCGCGCCCACCATGCGGATGTGGGCGGCCGCGAGCCCGGCAGCCTCCCGGCCGACTCGACCACCCTGGAGGAGGAAGGCGTCGTCATCCCGCCGACCCGCCTCGACGACCACGTCCTCGCCGAGCTCGTCGCCCGCATGCGCAACCCGGACGAGCGCCTCGGCGACCTCCGCGCCCAGCTGGCGGCCCACCGGCTCGCCGAGCGCCGCATCGCCGACCTCTGCACACGCCGCGGACACGACCGCGTCTCCGCTTCGATGGACGAGCTCTACGCCTACTCGGAGCGGCGCGTGCGCGCCGCGCTCGCCGCCCTTCCCGACGGGTGCTACGAGGCCGCCGATGTCCTCGAGGCCCGCGAGGGCGAGCTCGAGATCCGCGCCGCCGTCACCATCGCCGGCGACGAGATCGAGATCGACTTCGCCGGCACCGCCGCCCAGCACGAGGGCAACCTCAACTGCCCGCTCGCGGTCACGCGCTCGGCCGCCTACTTCGTCGTCCGCTGCCTAACCGACCCGGACGTTCCCGCCTCGGGCGGCGCCTTCGCCCCCGTGACCGTGCGCGCCACCGAAGGATCGCTCGTCAACGCCCGCCCGCCCGCGGCCGTCGCCGCCGGCAACGTCGAGACCTCCTGCCGCATCGCCGACGTCCTCTTCGCCGCCTTCGGGCGGGCCGTCGAGGTGCCCGCGCAGGGGCAGGGGACGATGAACAACCTCACCTTCGGCAACGAGCGTTTCACCTACTACGAGACGATCGGCGGCGGCCAGGGCGCCTGCCCGGATGCGGACGGGCCCTCGGGCGTGCACGTGACGATGTCGAACACGCTCTCGACCCCGATCGAGGCGCTCGAGCTCGCCTATCCCCTGCGCGTGCGCCGCTACGCTCTTCGCCTCGGCTCCGGCGGCGAGGGAGCGCACCGCGGCGGCGACGGCGTCGTCCGCGAGCTCGAGGCGCTCGAAGCCTGTCGCTTCTCGATCGTCAGCGAGCGCCGGGCGCGCGGCCCGCACGGCGCCCGCGGCGGTTCTTCGGGACGGCCGGGGCGCAACCTCCTCAACGGGGAAGAGATCGCGGCGAAGGTCACCGGCGATCTGGCGCCAGGCGCCATGCTCTCGATCGAGACCCCTGGTGGCGGAGGTCAAGGCCGTTGAGCGGGCTGCCGATGCTACTCTGTGAGCACGGGACGGCAATTCGGCCGCCCGGTGAGATGAGCTTCTCGTTCCTCCTTCGGGTGTTTCGAGGCAGGCAAGTCTCGAACCCGAAAGGAAGTTGAACTCCACATGCAGCAATCGTTCCGCGAGCTCGGCGTGTCCAGGCCTATCGTCGACCTGCTCGCCGCTCGCTCCATCCAGGCGCCTTTTCGAATCCAGGCGCTCGTCCTCCCAGACGCTCTCGCCGGGCTCGACATTCTCGCGCGGGCCCCGACCGGGTCGGGCAAGACGCTCGCGTTCGCTCTGCCGATCGTCGAGCGGACGACCGCCGACACGCGCCCGTCAGCACTGGTGCTCGTTCCCACGCGCGAGCTCGCCGTGCAGGTGACCACCGAGCTCAAGTCGCTCGCCGCGACGAAGGGCCTCGTCGTCGAGTCCGCTTACGGCGGCGTCCCGCTCCGCGCCCAGGCGAAGCGCGCCCAGGGCGCGCACGTTCTCGTGGCGACGCCCGGACGCATCGAAGACCTGGCCGAGCGGCGCCTCGTCGACCTTGCCGGCATCCGGATCCTCGTCCTGGACGAGGCCGACCGCATGCTCGACTTCGGCTTTCGCCCGCAGGTCGACCGGATCGTCCGCCGCCTCCCCCAGAACCGCCAGACGATGTTCTTCTCGGCCACGCTGGACGGCGAGGTCGGCCAGCTCGCCCGCGCGTACACGCGCAACCCCTCGCACTTCGAAGCCGATCTGCCGACCGGGCAGCAGCCCGCCGAGATCGAGCACCGCTTCGTGCCGGTCACGCTGGACACGAAGGTCGAGACCCTGGCCGAGCACATCCGCGACTCCGACGGGCTCACGCTCGTGTTCGTCCGGACGAAGCGCGGCTCGGACCGGCTCGTGCAGAAGCTCCGGCGCCTCAACGTCGACGCGGTGGCCATGCACGGGGACATGTCCCAGAACGCCCGCGAGCGGGCCCTCTCCCGGTTCCGAAGCAACAAGGTGAGAGCCCTGGTCGCAACCGACGTGGCCGCACGCGGCCTCGACCTGGAGGGCGTCACGCACGTGATCAACTTCGACCCGCCGGAAGAGGACAAGGGTTACGTCCACCGCACCGGCCGGACCGGACGTGCCGGCCGCAGCGGCACGGCGATCACGTTCGTCCTGCCCGAACAGCAGGCGGACACGAGCCGCGTCGCGCGTCGGCTCGGCCACGGCGAGCAGTTCGCGGAGGCAGGGATGCGCTCGGCTCCCGCCAAGCTCCTCTACACCAGCCGCCGCGGTCGCCGCTCCAAGTGGTAGGCCCTCGGAGTTAGTAGCGGCGCGCGCCCTTCTGGCGCCGGTAGTGCAGGACGTAGAGCGGGAGCGCAAGACCGAGGACGAGGAAGACGCCGATCCCCCAGGCGGTCGCATGGGCGACGCGGTGACGGTTGGCGTGCAGAAAGACTGCGGTCGCTGCGCCGCCGGCCAGAGCCCAGGCGACGAGGAACGCGGGCGTCGTCATTTCCATCCTCTGACCCTACTGGGCGGAGAGGCGGTACGGCGTCCTCTCGGAGTAGCCTCTGGAATCGGGCGGGCGCGCGCCGTAGGATCTGAGCCCCTTTGAAGGCTCTTCTCCTCACCTTCGCGGCTGTCGCTGCCCTCGGCGTAACCGCCTGCGGTGGCGACGAGGCGGCGGCGCCTCTCGCGCTCGATCAGCGCGTCCCCAGCGTGGCCGACGCACCCGGATCGAAGCCGGATCCGGTGGAGACGCGGGTCGCCCGTAGTACGGCGAAAGCATGGCGCGCACGTCCTCCGGGTCGAGCTGCTCCGCGCGTCCGGTAAAGCCGACGAGATCGGCGAAGAAGACCCTGACGATCTTCCGCTCTTCGCGGGCGATTGCATGCTCCGCGGCGAGCGGCGCGGTGCAGGCGTTACAAAGCGTGCGCCTTCCGGGTTTTCCTGGCCGCATTCGCCGCAGACGGGCATGTCGTAAAGCGTACGAGTCCGACAGGTCCCCCGTACTCGGGCAAACGCCCGCCTACCGCGCCCTGCCGAGAACGGTCGCGGGGCTCGGAGCCGCCGGCGCACGCGTCTTCTCGGTCGCCTGAAGAAGCACCGCCAGGATGACGACGCAGCCGCCGGCGATCGCGGTGGCGGCCGGCTGCTCCGAGATGGAGATCCAGACCCAGAGCGGCCCGAGGACGACCTCGAGCAGCGTGATCAAAGCCACCTCGGAGGCGGGCAGGAGCCGCGCGCCCATGGTCACGAAGGCGAGGCCGAGGCCCATCTGGCCGACGCCGAGGAGGACGAGGAGCAGAAGGTCACGCCCTGTTCCCGACCCGGGATGTGAGAAGGGAGCCGCTACGGCGACGACGAGCACTTGTGAGAGACAGATGGCCGGCAGCATGGAAACGTCGCGCCGGTGCCGCACGATGACGATGCTGACCGCGAAGGCGAGCATCATGACCAGGGAGGCCGTCACGCCGAGCACGCCGCCGCTCCCGGGTCCGCCGACCATGAGGGCGACGCCCGCGAGGGCGATCGCCATGGCGAGAGCCGTCCGCCGCGTGATCGACTCGCCGAACGCGAACCAGGCGAGGAGCGCGGCCGCAACCGGAGAGGCGGCCTGCATGAAGAGCACGTTCGCGACGGTCGCGTGGTTGAGCGCGACGATGAACATGCCGGAGGCGATCGCCGTCGTGGCGGCAACCGCCAGGCCGGCGACTCCGATCGCGCGGAAGGCCGCGACCAGGCGACCTCGGCTCAGGATCGCGACGAATAGGGCGAGCGCGAGACCGGCGAAGACCGCTCGACCGGCGAGTTGGGTGGCGGTGTCGACTGAGAGTTCCCGCTGGACGACACCTGCGGTCGACCAGGCAATCGCAGCCAGGACCACGAACAGCTGGCCGCGGCGGCGAAGGCCGTGCTGCTCGGCTCGCTCGTGCTGATCCGGCATCCGGCTCAGTCAACCAGACGAGTCGCTTCCTCCGATCTAGAGCACGCGCAAGAGTTCGTAGACCTGCATCGGACGGGCGAAGCCTTTGATCTGGAGGTCGGCAACCGGACTCGCTTCAACGCGGTCCTCGAGCGCCGCATAGACGCGCTGGCTGAGCAGGATCTGCCCTGGGCCGGCCTCGTCGCTCAACCGTGCGGCGAGATTCGTGACGGCGCCGAGAGCGCCATAGTCGTAGCGGCCTTCGAAGCCGATCCGGCCGAGCGTTGCGTGCCCGAGCGCGATGCCGGCGCCGAGACCGAGGTCGTAGCCCCGCTTGCGCCAGCCGCCCGCGAGCTCCCCGATCCGCTCGCGCATCGCCAATGCGAGCTTCGCCGCCTGTAACTCGTGCTCCGCGACAGGCACTGGGTCGTTGAAGAAGACCATGATTCCGTCGCCCGCGAAGTGTTCGAGCGTTCCCGCATGAGCGGTAACGAGCTCACCGGCCGCCGCGTGGTAGTCGCGGACGACATCGATTAGCTCCTCGGGCTCGGCCGTCTCTACGAACGAGGTGAACCCGCGGAGGTCGAAGTAGACGACGGTGATCTGGGCGCGATGGCCCGCGAGGAGTTGTGCGCCCTCGTCGCTCGAGACGAGCGCGGCCACCTCCGGCGAGAGGAACCGCGCGAGCTCTGTCTTCTGGCGCTCGACGGTCTCGAACAGCTTCGCGTTGGCGATCGCGATCGCGCTCTGGTCCGCGAACGTCGCCATGAGCTTGATTTCCGCGTCCGCGAATGGGCTGACCTCCGCGCGCGAGAGGCCGATGACGCCGAGGAGCTCTTCGTCGAAAAGGACCGGGAGCCCGAGCAACGTCCGGTAATGGCCGAACTCGACGCCGGCATACGTGTACTCCGAGTCGGCGTGGACGTCGGGGATATGCACCGGCCGTTTGGTCAGCGCCACCCGACCCGTGCAGCTGTGAGCTCCGGGCCTGTCAGGGTGGAGGCGCTCGTACTCGACCTCCGCCGGCTGCCCGAAGTTGGCCCGCATGCCGAGGACATCGCCGTCGGCCAGATAGAGAAAGCCGGAATCCGCCCGGCAAAGCCGCGCCGCGGTCTCGACGATCTGGTCGAGGATCGGCTGGAGCCGCATGCCCGACGTGCTCAAGGCGCGCAGGATGTCCGCCACCGCCTCCTGCCGGCCCCGTAGCTCGGTGAGCTCCCGGGTTAGCTCGGCAACTTGCGCATTGTCGGAGGCGATGTCCGTCATGCCGCTGACCGATGAGCCTACGCCACCCGCTTCGATGGTCACAACGCTGAAATCGTGATTCCTGTTACAATCCCCTGACGTGCGCCGGACCGATGCGGACTTCGCTCGGCAGAGGCGCCAACGGAGGGAGAATTTATGTCGAGAGCCACAGTCGAGGCTGACTGCCGCGAGATGCTCGGCCTCGTGCCGACGTTCATCTCGGAGCTGCCGGATTACCTCGTTGAGAGCGAGTGGCAATCGTTCAAGGCGATCGAGTTCGGCGAGACAGCGATTCCGAACAAGTACAAGGAGCTGATCGGGCTCGCCGTCTCGGGCGCGACGCGCTGCCGCTACTGCACGTACTTCCACACGGAGGCCGCGAAGCTCTTCGGCGCGACCGAGGAGGAGATCCGCGAGACCGCGCTGATGGCGAAGCACACCATGGGCTGGAGTACGTACCTGAATACCGAGCAGTACGACTACGACGGCTTCAAGGCCGAGTTCGACCAGATCGCGACGCACGTGAAGAAGATGATGGCGGAGCCGGCACGCGCCTAAGTCGACTCGCTCCGTGAGTTACTCCGACGGGCGCCCTGGGCGCCCGTCGGGCGTTTTCAGCCGCGCGAGGGCCTTGTCGTAGTCGGCGATGACGCCGCGAAGGAGCTCGATCGCCTCCTGCGGAGCGTGAGGGTCGCGCTCCATGATGTCGAGCGCCATGCGCGCTCCCGCGACGAGAGCCGAGAGCTCCTGGCCCGTCAACGTGAGCTCGAAGACGTTCTCGCGCGCGCGGGTCACTTTCATCTAGCAACCGTAGCGCGACGCCTGACTATCCGTATTGGCTCGCTACTCTCGACGTATGGCCCTACGCGAAGACATCCGCAACGTCGCAATCGTCGCCCACGTCGACCACGGGAAGACGACGCTCGTCGACGCCATGCTCTGGCAGTCCGGCTCCTTCCGGGAGAACGAGGATGTCGCCGACCGCGTGCTCGACTCGATGGACCTCGAGCGCGAGAAGGGCATCACGATCCTGGCCAAGAACACGGCCGTGCGCCACGGCGGCCTCAAGATCAACATCGTCGACACACCGGGCCACGCGGACTTCGGGGGCGAGGTGGAGCGCGGCCTGACGATGGTGGACGGCGTCCTCTTGCTCGTCGACGCGAGCGAGGGGCCGCTGCCGCAGACGCGCTTCGTCCTGCGCAAGGCGCTCGAGGCGCGCCTGCCCGTGATCCTCGTCGTCAACAAGGTCGACCGGCCGGATGCACGGATCGCCGAGGTCGTCGACGAGGTCTACGCGCTCTTCCTCGACCTGGACGCGGACGAGAGCCAGATCGATTTTCCGATCGTCTACTCGAACGCGCGGGCCGGCGAGGCCGGACTCGCTCCCGACGAGCTCGCGCCGGATCTCGAGCCCCTCTTCGAGACGCTGGCGGCCCACATCCCGGCGCCGTCCTACACGGAGGGCCATCCGCTGCAGGCGCTCGTCACGAACCTCGACGCCTCTCCGTACCTGGGGCGGCTCGCGCTCTGTCGCGTCTTCGAGGGGACGATCCGGCAGGGCCAGCAGATCGCGTGGTGTCGTGCCGACGGGAGCATCGAGCGCGCCAAGGTCACGGAGCTCTACGTCACCGAGGCGCTCGACCGCGTCTCCGCTGCCGAGGCAGGCCCGGGCGAGCTGATCGCCGTCGCCGGCATTCCGGAGGTGACGATCGGCGAGACCCTCGCCGACGTCGACGACCCGCGTCCGCTCCCCGTCATCGGCGTCGACGAGCCGAGCCTCGCGATGACGATCGGGATCAACACCTCTCCCCTCTCCGGCCGTGACGGCGAGAAGCTGACCGCGAGCATGGTGCAGGCGCGGCTCGAGCAGGAACTCGTCGGCAACGTCTCGCTCCGGGTGCTACCGACCGAGCGGCCGGATGCCTGGGAGGTTCAGGGCCGCGGTGAGCTCCAGCTCGCCGTGCTCGTAGAGATCATGCGCCGCGAGGGCTTCGAGCTCACGGTCGGGAAGCCGCAGGTCGTGACCCGCGAGATCGACGGCAAGCGGCACGAGCCCGTCGAGCGCCTGGCCATCGACGCGCCGGAGGAGTATGTGGGCGTGATCACGCAGCTCCTCGCATTGCGCAAGGGCCGGCTCGCGCAGATGGTCAACCATGGAACCGGCTGGGTGCGGATGGAGTACCTCGTGCCCGCGCGCGGCCTGATCGGCTTCCGCACCGAGTTCCTCACCGAGACGCGCGGCACCGGCATCCTGCACCACGTCTTCGACGGGTACGAGCCCTGGCACGGAGACCTGCGCATGCGCCCGACGGGGAGCCTGGTGGCCGATCGGGCCGGCGCGGCGACGTCGTTCGCGCTCCTGAACCTGCAGGAGCGCGGCCAGCTCTTCATCGCTCCCGGCGCCGAGGTCTACGAGGGCATGGTCGTGGGCGAGAACGCGCGCGCCGAGGACCTCGACGTCAACGCGACGAAGGAGAAGAAGCTGACGAACATGCGCTCCTCGACCGCGGAGGAGCTGGTGCGTCTTATCCCGCCGCGTCCTTTGTCCCTAGAGCAGGCGCTCGAGCTGATCCGGGAAGACGAGTGCGTCGAGGTGACGCCGAGCTTTATCCGCCTGCGGAAGGTGGAACTGGCGGCGCAGAAGCGCCAGACGGCTGCTTCAAGGAAGGCGCGCGGCTTAGCCGCTGTCTGACGCGTATAGGCCGCAAGCGCGCCCGCCCAGAACGGCCGTCTTGCTAGCGCAGCTTCGGCCGGGAACATGGATTCGTGTTCTGGCGTCGACAGATGCGCGTCGCCGAGCCGGCGATCAGCCACGACGAGGTCATCGAGATCATCGACGCGCTGACAGACATGAAGGCATGGACTCGCGAAATCCTGCGTATCCTTGAAGACGAGGAGGAAGATGAGCCGTAGACGGGACTGGCACCCGCCCTGGAAGACGCCCGAGGAGTGGGCCGAGTGGAAAGCGGGCGAGAACGACCGCTCGCGACGCCTGTACGAGCGCGCAAAGAGAGGCCACGAAGAGCTCGAAGCGCGGAAACGTGCGGCTGAAGAGGCGGAACAGGGCCGCGCCCGCCGGAGGCGCTTCTTCCTCTTTCGCTAGCCGGCTCACGCACGATCTGGTCACGCGGTGGGATAGTCGCGCGCATCTCCGTACCGAAGGTCGCCGAGGCGTTGAAGCCCGCCGGGGCGTCTCCTAGTCTCTCTCGGTGGACGCGAACGGGGTCTTCGCCGGTCTGAACGTCGAGCAGCGACGAGCCGTCGAGGCTGTAAGCGGTCCCGTCTGCATTCTTGCCGGCGCCGGATCCGGCAAGACGACGACGATCACGCGGCGGATCGCGAACCAGGTCGGGAGCGGGGCGTTCCCGGCCTCGGCGATTCTGGCGGTGACCTTCACCGACAAGGCGGCCGGTGAAATGCGCGACCGGCTCAGCCGGCTCGGCGTCGTCGGCATCGCCGCGCGGACGTTCCACGCCGCCGCCCTCGCTCAGCTGCATTACTTTGCGGGCGACGGTGTAGGCGACGTCCTCCCCTCGAAGGCGCTGATCCTCAAGCAGAGCGCCAACTCCTTGCCGCGCGCGTTCCGGTTCCGTCCGGTCGGCGACCTGGCGACCGAGGTCGAGTGGGCGAAGAACCGTCGCCTCACGCCGGAGAGCTACCTCGATGGGCTGGGCGACCACGAGCCGCCCATTCCCCCCGACCTGATGGTCAAGGTCTTCCACCAGTACGAGCGGCGGAAGGAAGCGCAGCGCCGCATCGATTTCGAGGACCTGCTCGAGCTCGCGATCCGGCTCTTCGACCAGGATCGGTCCGCGGTCGAGACCTTCCGGGAGCGGTACCGGGCGTTCACCGTGGACGAGTACCAAGACGTGAACCTGCTCCAGCAGACGCTATTGGAGCAGTGGCTCGGCGAGCGGAGAGACCTCTGCGTCGTCGGCGACGATTACCAATCCATCTACTCGTTCACCGGCGCGACGCCCGAGTACCTGCTGGCGGTGCCACGCCGCTTCCCGGACGCGGCGGTCGTACGTCTCGAGGAGAACTACCGCTCGACCCCGGAGATCCTCGCGTTCGCGAACCGGCTCGTCCCGAAGCTCGGCGGCGCGCGCAAGGTCCTCACGCCCGTGCGGCCCGCCGGGCCTGAGCCCATCGCGCGAGCACATCCGGATCTTGCAAGTGAGGTCGCGGCTCTCGTCCGAGAGGTAGGGGCCTTGCATCGAGACGGCCTTGCCTTCGAGCAGATGGCCGTGCTCTACCGGATCAACTCCCAGTCCGAGGACTTCGAAGAAGCGTTGTCGCGCGCCGGGATTCCGTATCAGGTGCGGGGCGGCGCGTTCCTCTCGCGTCCGGCCGCGCGGCAGATGCTCCGGGTGCTGGGGCGGTCGGCCGGGGCCCCGGCGGCCGAGACAGTCCGGGCCACCGCTCAGGCGCAGGGTCTGCTTGCCGTCCCCCCGGACGGTCTCGGCGAAGAGGAGATGACGCGGCAGAGCGACCTCGGACGCCTCGTGCGTCTCGCGGAGGAGTTCGACGACGGCACGTGTACCGTCGCCGACTTCCTCGCCGACCTCGACGAGCGCTTCGGCGCCGAGTCGCAGGGCCGCGGCGTTAATCTCCTGACCTATCACCGCGCGAAGGGCCTGGAGTTCGAGGTCGTCTTTCTTCCGCGCCTGGAGGAGGGCTTGCTCCCGTTCAAGCGCGCCCGGACGCGGGAAGCGCTCGCCGAGGAGCGGCGGCTTCTCTACGTCGGCCTCACTCGGGCGAAATCGCGTCTTCACATCACGTGGTGTGCGGCGTCCGAGTCGAGCCGCTTTCTCGCGGAGCTTGGTGTTGAGCGGTCTGCCGAGTCCGTGGGCGTCGAGTGGCTCGCGGGCGAGCCTGCCGCCCCGACGAACGGGGAGCCGTCCCCGGCCTTCGCGGCGCTGCGCGCGTGGCGCCTCGAGCGGGCGCGCACGGACGCCGTGCCTGCGTACGTCGTCTTCCACGACTCGACGCTCCAGAAGATCGCCTCCCGCGATCCGAAGACGCTGGGGGAGCTCGCCAAGGTCCCCGGCGTCGGACCGGCGAAGCTTGAACGGTACGGAGACGACCTTCTCCGCGTTCTCGCGCGCGAAAACGGCCCTCGTCCGCGGACGCAGTGAACGGCGGATCTCCGGAGATCGCTAGTTACGCACGAAGAGGTTCACCGTTCACTGGCTGAACCCTCACGCCTCGCGCGCGGGTGCCTTGCGTCGGCCGGCACAGCAAACCCCCAATCCGCGATGATCCAGCCGACCGATGGAGGGAGAACGGCTCGAGGACGATCGCGCGAGGTTCCTGATCCGCTACGCCGGCGGCTTCGCTCCGTTCGTCGTCGCCCGTGCGGAAGGCGCCTGGATCGAGACGACCGAGGGTCGGCGCATCCTCGACTTCACTTCTGGGCAGATCTGCTCGACGCTGGGGCACAACCACCCGCGCATCGCGGCCGCAGTGGAACGGGCGCTCGAGGAAGTCGTCCACCTGAACTCGTGGATGCTCTCCGAGCCTGTGCTCGCGCTCGCGGAGCGCCTCGCCGCGCTCTTCCCGCCGCCGCTTGAGAAGGTCGTCCTCCTCAACACCGGCTCGGAGGCGAACGAGGTGGCGCTCAAGCTGGCGAAGATGCACACGGGCCGCTTCGAGCTTGTCGGCCTCACGCGCAGCTTCCACGGCCTCTTGGCCGGCATCGCGTCGGTCAACTTCTCGATGGCTCACGCCGGCTACGGACCGCTCCTCCCCGGAGCGTTCGCCGTCCCGGCTCCCTACGCCTACCGCTGCCCTGTTCGCCACTGTGACGGCGCCTGTGACTGCACGTGTCTCGAGGTGGGCTTCGAACTCCTCGACGAGCAATCCGTCGGCTCTCTCTGCGCATTCGTCGCCGAACCCGTCCTCTCTGCGGGCGGCATCATCGTGCCGCCGGACGGCTACTTCGGGCGCGCGCGCGAGCTCTGCGATGAGAGGGGTATGCTGCTCGTCCTCGACGAGGCCCAGACCGGCTTCGGGCGGCTGGGAATGATGTTCGGATTCGAGCACGACGGAGTCGTCCCCGACCTCGTTGCGGTCTCGAAGACGCTGGGCGGCGGATTTCCACTGGCCGCCACGATCACGTCGGGTGCGATCGAGGAGGACTGCGTCAGGAAAGGCTTCCTCCACGTCACCTCGCACGTCTCCGACCCCCTTCCAGCAGCTGCCGGGCTCGCTGTGCTCGACGTGATCGAGGAGGAGGGCCTGGTCGGACAAGCGCGACAGCGGGGCGACTACCTCCTCGGGCGGCTGCGCGAGCTCCAAACGGAGCACGAGCAGGTCGGCGACGTGCGTGGCCGCGGACTCCTCGTCGGGCTCGAGCTCGTCGAGGAGCGCGAGAGCCGCCGCCCGGCGAACGCGCTCGGCGCCGCGGTGACCGAGGAGTGCCTGCGCCGCGGCCTCTCCATGAACATCGTGCGCGCAGGGTCGAGCGCGAACTGCTTCCGTATGGCGCCGCCGCTCACGATCAGCGAGGAGGAGATCGATCTCGGCATCGAGATTCTCGACGCCTCGCTCCGGGCGGTGCTCGCTCGCCGCCCGGCTGTCGCGACCTCTCGCTCTGCCACCTGAGCTTCGACGATCGACCCCTTTAGGAGCGAGAGGAGAGTCCATCGGGATCTTGGCTCCCTCTCTCGATGGCGCGCTATGCGGTCGTCCAAGTCGGGACGGCTACGCCTTAGCTCGCGTCTTCCCGTGAATAACTCTCGCGGCGCCAGCGGACGGGGTCAGGATGCTCGTGTGCCCGTCCTCCCAGCGGACGCGGACGCGCGGGGGATCTTCCTGGAGCACCTCCTCGATCACTCCTGCCCGGCTCGGCTGCGCCACCTTTTCGGACTCGACGACGATCTTGTCTCCGGCGTGAGGCTTCATCAGTGTCTCATCCTCCTGTTCATCTTGCTCGTGCCCTGGAGAGGCTAGCGCGGCCTTCCTCATCCTGTCTCGCCCTGCACTCCTCGGCCGAGGGTTTTGGGCTCCGCGATTCCGGTAGCGCCCGCGTCAGTGCGGCGCTGGCGGCCACCGCTTTCGGGCTGCGGCCTGGCGGATCGGCTTCGAGCCAGGCTGTTTGCGCTCAGCCTGGAGGGCACGTAGCCTCGTGTCGGGAGCAATCCAAACGGGGGAGGTTTTGCCATGCCAACAAAGAGACTTCTTCTTCTCGTCGGACTCCTCGCCGTCGCGGGCGCGCTCGCCGCAGCCGCAGCGTGGGCCGACGTCTTCACCGCCTCGACGCCGATACAGGTCTCGGGCGCGAGTCCGTTCGCATCGTGCACGGCGGATTCAGGGCAAACCGGCACGAACTTCGCCAACACCGAGGTCGAGCCTTGGGTGGATGTGAACCCGACAAACGCGGACAACATCGTCGCCACCTGGCAGCAGGACCGCTGGTCCGACGGCGGCTCGCGGGGGCTTGTCGCCGGCGTGAGTAAGGATGGCGGCCAATCCTGGAACTCAGTAGTTATCCCGAAGCTGTCGGTCTGCTCGGGGAACAGCGCGTATCTGCGGGCGTCGGACCCCTGGCTCTCCTTCGCCCCCAACGGCAAGCTCTTCCACATCAGCCTGTCCGCCAACGGCGGCATCACCGCTGCCGGGTTCCCCAACAGCGCCATCCTCGTGTCGAAGTCGAACAACGGCGGCACGACCTGGGGCAATCCGATCGCGCTCAAGACCGATCACGGGCCGAACGTCTTGAACGACAAGGAGTCGCTCACCGCCGACCCCACGAACTCGAACTACGTCTACGCGGTCTGGGATCGGCTCGAGACCGCCAACGAGAACGCGGATCCGGTGCAGGTGTTCCTCCACGCGATCGGGTCGCGGGGCCCGACCTGGTTCTCGCGCACGACGAACGGTGGCGCGAGCTGGGAGCCGGCGCGAATCATCTACGACCCCGGCGAGATCAACCAGACGATCGGCAACCAGATCGTCGTTCGCCCGAACGGCGACGTGCTCGATTTCTTCGACCTCATCTTCAACTTCACGAACAAGGACAAGGCCCGCGGCTTCAACGTCGCCTTCATCCGCTCGAGCGACAAGGGCGCCACCTGGTCCGGGGCGAAGATCGTCGACCGGCTCGCGCTGGTCACGGTGCGGGATCCGGACACCGGCCAGATCGTACGCAGCGCGGACTTCAACCCCGACGTCGCGGTCGATCCGTCGAGCGGCAACCTCTACGCCGTGTGGCAGGACGGCCGCTTCAGCGGCGGGGCCCGCAGCGACATCGCCTTCACGATGTCGACCAACGGCGGGAGCACATGGAGTCCAACCGTCCAGCTCGACCAGAACTCGGCCGGAACCTCCGCCTTCCTGCCTTCGGTGCACGTGGCAGCGGACGGGACGGTCGGCGTGTCCTTCTACGACTTCCGTAACAACACGCCGGCTGCCGGCCTCCCGACCGACCACTGGCTCCTCCATTGCCACGCGAGCTGTAGCGCTCCGGCAAGCTGGTCGGAGACCCACATCGACGGGGGATTCGACACGGAGAACTTCCCGACCCCGGGCGGACGGCTCTTCCCGGGCGATTATCTCGGCCTCACGGCGATCGGGAACCGCTTCGGCTCGCTCTACATCAAGTCGGACGACACGAAGCCGTCCGCTGACGCCTGGTGGGCGACCGTGGGAAGCCCGTAAGCCACCTTCGTTTGGAGACGAGCCTCGGCCTGCTCGGGCCGGGGCTCGTCCCACTCGACCGCCCGCCCGGTCCGTCTACGCCTCAGCGCCCGAAACGCCGGTGGCGCTGTTGATAGGTGCGCAACGCGCGCAAGAAATCAACCTCGCGAAACGCGGGCCAGTAGACATCCGTGAAGTAGAGCTCGCTGTGCACGCCCTGCCAGGGTAGAAAGCCGCTCAGGCGTGCCTCGCCGCTCGTGCGGATGATGAGGTCAGGGTCCGGGTCGCCGGCGGTATAGAGGTGGCGCGCGAGCGCCTCGCCCGTGATGTGCTCGGCCATGGTTACCGGCGAAACACCTTCGGCCGCCAGTTGGCGAACCAGCGCGCGGCTCGCGTCCACGAGCTCGTCGCGCCCGCTGTAGCCGACCGCGATGTTGAGCCGGAGACCGTCGTTCTGCGCCGTCGCCGTCTCCACCGCTTCGATCGAGCGCCGCACGCGTTCGGGCAGGTCGTCGACCCGCCCGACCACGCGGATCCGGATCGACTGGTCGCGGTGGAGAGCGGCGAGCGCCTCGAGCTTGTCCGCGACGACGTCGAGGAGCGCAACGAGCTCGCGCTCCGGGCGCGCCAGATTTTCGTTCGAGAGCGCCCAGACGGTCACCTGCCCGATGCCGAGTTTGGCGCACCAGTCGAGGAGATCGTCGAGCTTGTTCGCGCCTGCCCGATGCCCGGCCCACGGCTCCCGGAGGCCGCTCAGGCTCGCCCAGCGGCGGTTGCCGTCGAGGATGACGGCGACGTGCGTCGGAAGCGGCGCACTCTGACTCTCGTGGCGGAGCCGGCTGGTGTAGTAGCGGTAGACCGGCGCGAGGAGAAGATCGGCGAGCCACCGGCGGCCTCTTCCCACCGATCCCGCGAGCGATCTCGAGCCGGGCGCAGGGAGTGAGCCCGGATCAGCGGTCATGAGGTCGCGTAGCCGAGCTTAGGCGGTGAGATGCGTCCGGCCGTGCGGAGGAGCGGCACGGCAAGGACATGGAGAGAGCGGGCGGCGAGGGCAAGAGGCAGCGCGTGGGCACGGCTCCAGCGGAGACCGTACTCCTCGCGAAGGCTCGGCGGGAGGAGAGCGGCCGTGGCGAGCCTGTGCGCGGGCACGAGAACGCGAAGAGGCGCCGGGAGGGGCGCCTCGAGAATGAGCGCGGCGACCTCGCGCGCCGGAGCGGTGACGCAGATCTCCCGCCCCGCGAGCTGGGCGTCAAAGTAATCGCGGAAGTCGGCCAGCTGCGCCGGGATGGTGGCAGCGGGCAGCCCGAACAGGCGCGCGACGAGCGCCATCTCGCCGAAGTACGCCTCCTCCTCATCCGGAGCCAGCCGCCCGACGAAGCGCCGATGTGCGCTGAGCGAGGCCTCGACGAGCGTCGCGTGCACCCAGAGCATCAAATCGGGGTCGGAGGCCGAGTAGGGCGTGCCGGCCGGGAATGGCCCAAGCCGCTCTCTCGTCATCCCGCGCACGTGCGCGTGCACGGCCCGGACGGCTTCGCCGGCACTCTCCGCCTCCTCCTTACTCCCGTAGACGATGAGGTAGAGCGCTCGCAGGGTGCGGAGGAGGCGCTGCCACAGGTCGTTCTTGTAGTCCGAGTGGTAGACAACGCCGGCCGCGACAAGGGGATGCGCGACCTGGAGGAGGACGGCCGGGCCGCCGCCGAGGAGCGGGACGAGCGGCGAGTTGCCGACGCGGCGGATGACGCTTTCCGGCTGGAAGTAGCCATCTCGGCTCGTAAGCCGCTCCGCATGCGTGCGGCCGCGCGGATCTCCGCTTCGGGGCCGACATCCTCCCACGCGACAAAGGGTGCCGGAGTCGGTGACACGACGCGTCGGTTCGACGATCTGAAGGGCCTTTGGGCGCCTACCCCTCGGCGAGTTCGACGAAGCGACACAGCGCGTTCACGACCGCACAACTAACGCTTCTGGCTTCCTCAACCGAGCTTCTCGACTCGGACGGCTCCGTCCTCCGCGACGACGAGCACGCCACCGCCCTTCGAGATCGGCTCGACGATCTCGCCTGCGAGACCGAGAACGGCGGCCTCGTTTGTCGGGCTGTGGCCGACGACGAGCGCGCGACCGCCGTCGGGGAGTGACTCGAGGACGCCACG
>WNFZ01000160.1_pt1 | contig 88270 bp, 69 predicted proteins | sample 5400081 | NCBI WGS metagenome assembly WNFZ01 (sample SAMN13153365, study PRJNA577476) | soil metagenome | isolation source: 80 cm soil or saprolite under grassland replicate 1 | place: USA:California | collected 2016-06-15
CCGACCTCAAGCTCGTGGGCGAGGTCGCGCTGCCGGCGCTCAAGCTTGGCGGGCACGGCCCGATCGCTTCGGTCCCGAACTGGGTCACGTTCACCCCGGACAGCAAGACGATCTACATCTCCAACGCCGCCATCAAATCCGTCACCGCCATCGATACGGAGAGAATGGCGGTCAAGGCGCTCATTCCGGTAGGCGAAGTGCCCAAGCGGATCACGACGCTGGTAACGAAGTAATTCCGCGGGGTTGAGGACCGAGCGCGGGAGGGGTGCCGGCCGTGCCAGCGGATTGATTCGGCCGGCGATGAACCCATATGTCGCGCACCACGCCGCGGGCGCGCCGGGTCGGGGTGCCCTATCATCCAGCCGCGCGATATTCCGGTTCCATGACGCCAGACTCTTTGTTTCATCCCGCCGTTGCCGCGTGGTTTGACCGCAGCTTCGCTGCGCCCACCGCGGCACAGGCGCAGGCGTGGCCCGCCTTCCAGGCCGGCCGGCATGTGCTGATTGCCGCGCCGACCGGATCGGGCAAGACGCTCGCGGCCTTTCTCGCCGCCATCGACGGTCTGGTGCGGCAAGGACTCAATGGTGGCCTCAAGGACGAAACCCAGATCGTCTACGTCTCGCCGCTCAAGGCGCTGTCGAATGACATCCAGCGCAATCTGGAAGCGCCGCTGGCCGGCATCCGCGAGAGTCTTGAGGCGCAAGGCTTACCGGACGTCGACATCCGCACCTGGGTGCGCACCGGCGATACCCCGCCCGGCGAGCGCGATCGCATGCGCCGCCGCCCGCCGCACATCGTGGTGACCACGCCGGAATCGCTCTACATCCTGCTCGGCTCGGACTCGGGGCGCTCGATGCTGGCGACCACCCGTACCGTGATCGTCGACGAGATCCATGCGCTCGCCGCCAACAAGCGCGGCACTCACTTGGCGCTTTCGCTCGAGCGGTTGGCAGCGCTGTGCGGCGATCGCTTGTTGCGCGTAGGGCTCTCCGCCACGCAGAAGCCGATCGAGGCGATGGCACGTTTCCTGGTCGGGGCGGGGACGGACAAGACGACCGGCGTCGACTGCACCATCATCGACACCGGCCATCGCCGTACCCGCGACCTCGCCCTCGAACTTCCGGACTCCCCGCTCGAGGCTGTGATGTCGGCCGAGGTCTGGGAGCAGATATATCAACGCATGACCGAGTTGATCGAGGCGCACCGTACCACGCTGATCTTCGTCAACACCCGCAGGCTCGTCGAGCGCGTGACGCGCCAGCTGTCCGAGCGGCTCGGTGCCGATCAGGTGACCGCGCACCACGGCAGCCTCGCCAAAGAGCAGCGCCTGGATGCCGAGCAGCGGCTCAAGCACGGCAAGCTGAAAGCGCTCGTGGCGACCGCTTCGCTCGAGCTGGGCATCGACATCGGCGAGGTCGACCTGGTCTGCCAGCTCGGCTCGCCGCGCTCGATCGCGACCTTCCTGCAGCGCGTCGGGCGCTCCGGGCACGCCATCGACGGCACGCCCAAGGGCCGGCTGTTTCCGCTCTCGCGCGACGAGCTGGTGGAGTGCACCGCGCTGCTCGACAGCGTCCGCCGCGGCGAGCTCGACCTGCTCGCGATTCCGCAACAGCCGCTCGACGTGCTGGCGCAGCAGATCGTCGCCGAAGTGGCCACACGCGAATGGAACGAGGACGAACTCTACGCGCTCGTGCAGCGCGCCTCGCCCTATCGCGCGCTGCCGCGGGAGGATTTTGCGGCGGTGGTGGGGATGCTGGCGGAAGGATTCAGCACCCGCCGCGGCCGGCGCGGCGCGCTGATCCACTACGACGGCGTCAACCACGTGCTGCGCGGCCGGCGCGGCGCCCGGCTCACCGCTCTCACCTCCGGAGGGACGATCCCGGACAACGCCGACTATCAAGTGCTGCTCGAGCCCGAGAACCATTTCATCGGCACCGTGAACGAAGACTTCGCCGTCGAGAGCCTGGCCGGCGACATCTTCCAGCTCGGCAACAAGAGCTATCGAATTATCCGGGTCGAACGGGGCGTGGTGCGGGTCGAGGATGCCCATGGGATGGCCCCCACGATTCCGTTCTGGCTCGGAGAAGCGCCCGGCCGCAGCGATGAATTGTCGGCGGCAGTGTCGCGCTTGCGGGCGGAAATCGCCGCGCGGCTGAGCGGCGGCGACTCGGCCGAGCGCATCTTGGGCTGGCTCGTCGATGAGATCGGCATCAGCCAGCCCGCGGCCGAGCAACTGATCGAATATCTGGCATCCGGCCATGCGGCGCTGGGCTGCCTGCCGACGCAGGACACGATCGTGTTCGAGCGCTTCTTCGACGAGGTCGGCGGTATGCAGCTCGTCATCCATTCGCCCTACGGCAACCGCATCAACCGCGCCTGGGGGCTGGCACTGCGCAAGCGCTTTTGCCGCAAATTCAATTTCGAGCTGCAGGCGGCGGCGACTGAGGACAATATCGTTCTCTCGCTGACCACCGCGCACAGTTTCGAGCTTGCCGAGGTCGCGCGCTATCTCAACTCCGCTACCGTCAAGCCGCTGCTGATCCAGGCGCTGCTCGATGCGCCGATGTTCGTCACGCGCTGGCGCTGGGTCATAGGGGTGGCGCTCGCGCTGCCGCGGTTCCGCGGCGGCAAGAAAGTGGCGCCGCAGCTCGCGCGCATGGGCGCCGAAGATCTGATCGGGGCGGTCTTTCCCGACCAAATCGCCTGTGCGGAAAACCTGCCCGGCGAGCGCGAAATCCCGGATCATCCATTGGTGCGCCAAACCATCGGCGACTGCCTCAACGAAGCGATGGACCTCGCCGGTCTCGAGCGCCTGCTCAAGCGCATCGAATCCGGCGACATTCGCATTGTCGCTCGCGACCTGACCGAGCCGTCGCCGCTGGCGCTCGAGGTTCTCTCGGCGCGTCCCTATGCCTATCTCGACGACGCGCCGCTTGAGGAGCGCCGCACCCAGGCCGTGATGAGCCGACGCTGGCTCTCGCCGGAGACCGCGGCCGATCTTGGCCGGCTTGATCCAGAGGCGATCGCCCGCGTGCGCGGCGAAGCGTGGCCCGAGGCCGCCAACCCCGATGAGCTGCACGACGCACTGGTTTGGCTCGGCTTCCTCAACGTGGACGAGGCGCGCGCCGGCCCCGGCTGGAGCGATTGGTTGTCGGAGCTGGCCCGACAGAACCGCGTGGCGCGGCTGCATGCTCCGGCGACCACAGTGTGGATCGCGGCGGAACGCCTGCCGCAGTTCAGGGCGCTGTGGCCCGCTGCCGGACTCGAGCCCGCGATCGCTGCTCCCGCCGCGGCTGCCGGCGCAAATTGCGGGCGCGAAGAGGCGCTCGTCGAAATCGTGCGTGGCCGGCTCGAAGGTCTCGGTCCGGTGACGCGCGAAGCGGTCGCTGCATCGCTCGGCCTCGCAGAGAATGAAATCGCAGCCGCGCTGGCGGCGCTCGAAGCCGAAGGCTTCGCCATGCGCGGGCGCTTCACGCCGGGATCTGCTGGCGAAGAATGGTGCGAGCGCCGGTTGCTGGCCCGCATTCACGGCTACACGGTCAAGCGCTTGCGGGCGGAGATCGAGCCGGTCGCGGCGCGCGATTTCCTCCGCTTCCTGCTGACGTGGCAGCGCGTGGCGGCCGATGCGCGGATGCAAGGGCTGGACGCCATCGATACCGTCGTGGCGCAGCTCGAAGGATTCGAGGCGCCGGCCGCCGCCTGGGAGAGCGAGATCCTGCCGGCGCGGCTTGCCGGTTACGAGCCGAGATGGCTCGACGATCGCTGTCTGGCGGGGCAGGTCGCGTGGATGCGGCTGCGGCCTCGCTCCGGCCGATCGGGCAATGGCGGCGAGAGCCGGGCAAGTCCGGTGCGCACCACGCCGATCACCTTGGTGGCGCGGCGGCACGCCGCGCATTGGACGTCGTTGTCGCCCCCTGCCGACGACGTCCAGCCCAGCATCCGCGCGCAGGCCGTGGCCGATTACATTCGCCAGCACGGGGCGTCGTTCTTCGACGAATTGGTGGAAGGCACCGGCCTGTTGCGCACCCAGGTCGAGGAGGCGTTGGCGGAGCTGGTTGCGCTCGGCGTGGTGAGCTCCGACAGTTTCGGCGGCTTGCGCGCACTGCTGGTGCCATCGGGTGAGCGCAGGCCCCTGGCCGGCGGTCGGCGCCGCCGGCGCACGGCAAAGTTCGGCATGGAAGCCGCGGGCCGGTGGGCGCTGGCTCGCCGCCCGCGGCCGGCCAAGTCGGCCCCGCTGGCGCAAGCGGGCTTTGAGCATACCGAGCATGTGGCGCGCACCTTGTTGCTGCGTTACGGCGTCGTGTTCTGGCGTCTCATCGAGCGCGAGGCGGCCTGGCTGCCGCCGTGGCGGGATCTGTTGCGCGTCTATCGCAGGCTCGAGAGTCGCGGGGAGATCCGCGGCGGGCGTTTCGTCGCCGGCTTCTCCGGCGAGCAATTTGCGCTGCCAGACGCGGTCGGCATGTTGCGCGAGGTGCGACGCCAGCCGGCCGCGGGTGCGCTGCTCTCGCTCTCCGGCGCCGATCCGCTCAACCTGGTGGGAATTCTCACGCCGGGGCCGAGGCTTCCCGCGCTCACCGGCAACCGTTTGCTCTACCGCGATGGCCTGCCGATTGCGCTACTTGCCGCCGGCGAGGTGCAGTTTCTCGAAACGTTGGACCCGGCGAGCGAATGGGAGGCGCACAAAGCGCTGCTGCGATGTGCAGAGCCGGCCGCAGCTTCTGATGCGAGGCTGCACGGCCGCAACGGCATCGTATTCCGTGCCCACCATCGGCCGGCACGACCGTCGTGAGCATGGCAGTGTTCGTTCCGCTATAGCTTCTGCCCGTTGATCCAGTCGGCCAGAATTTTCCAGTTCGGGTCCTCCTTCGAGCCGAACTGGCGGCCGCCGGAGTGAAAGACATTGCCGCCTGCCTCGGGCGCGAGCGGCTGCTGCTGCAGCCGGCTGGTGGCGGGATCGCCGGGGTTTACCAGGATCGAGGCCATTTCGAAGTTCTTACGCGATTGCTCCTCGTTCCATGTGCTCGCGCCCGGGGAGAGCCGCTCCAGGCGGAACGCGTTGTTGCTCTCGGCATGGCACACGTAGCAGCGGGTATGGCCGTCGCGCTTTTGCAGGAAGATCGGCTGCACGCGTGCCTTGAAGAATTCATAGTCGAGCGGGGGCGCGGCGCGCGAGAGCATGGGCGGGGAAGCAGCGGTTAGCAGCACGGCGAACGTCAGCGCGAACTTTGTGTGATGCGCCGCCATGCCGATCCTCCCAGCCTCCGTGCGTTCGCGAGGGACAGAGGTTAACGCAACTCTACGACTCGCGTCACCTGTCGGTCAGCCGAATTCCGCTGCGGCGGCCCATGGCGGCGCAGTCCTCGTCGGTTTTGAGGCCGATCGCGCGAATCCCATGGGCCGCCAGCTCCTCGTCGCGCTCCTCGGTATCGCCGGTGACGCCAACCGCGCCGATGACCTCGCCTGAGGCATCGCGAATCTGCAGACCTCCACCCTCGGGAAAAATTTGCTCGCCGCTGGCGGCGATGAGATAGCGCATGAACATCGGTTTCTCTTCGGCGCGCAGCTTTACCAGCTTGGAGGAGCGGCCCATGGCGAGCGCTGCATAGGCTTTCCCGTAGGCCATCTCGAACCGGATCATCGAGCTGCCGTCCTCTTTCTTGAACGCCTTCACCTTGCATCCGGGCTCGACGACGATGACCGAGAGCGGCCGGCAATCGAGCGCCGCGCGCCAGGATGGCGTCGATGAGGCGGTCGGCCTGCGCAAGCGTGAGGGCGGTCATGGGGCCTCCAGTTGGTCTGGTCGCTGCGAGCGCGCAGAATACGCCGGCGCGAAACGCCTGCCGAGTTGGTTGACTCGGGATCGGAAGCTGTGACACCGGTCGGCGCGGGGCGCTTGATCCGGGAGGTTACGAATGTTCTCACGTCGCGACATGCTGGGCGCCGCCGCAGCCGGCGGCATGGTGGCAGCTGCAACGGGTACGGAGACGTTCGGACAGGGACAACCGCCGTTCGGGCCGACGCCGGCGCCGCTCGCCGGCGCCGAGCTGCCGTCCTTCCGCTTTCGGCTCGGCGCGGTGACGCCCAAGTCGTGGGACGGCGGCTGGGCGAAAGAGGCGACGGTCGCGGAATTTCCGGTCTCGCAAGCGCTCGCCGGCGTGCTGATGTCGCTGGCGCCGGGCGGTTTGCGCGAGCTGCATTGGCACGCAAACGCCGCGGAATGGGCCTATGTGATCAAGGGCCAATGCCGCGTCACCACGATCAACCCGCAAGGCCAGTCGCAGACCGTCGACTTCAACGCCGGCGATGTCTGGTATTTCCCGCGCGGGTTCGGCCATTCGATCCAGGGGATCGGCTCGGAAGATTGTCTGTTCGTCCTGGTGTTCGACAACGGCTATTTCTCCGAGTTCGGTACCTTCAGCATCAGCGACTGGGTTGGGCACATTCCGCCCGAGGTGCTGGGAAAGTATTTCGGCGTACCGGCGGCGACCTTCGCGAATTTTCCCAAGCGCGAGGTCTACATCGCCAAGGGACCGGTGCCGCCGCCGCTGCCGACCAATCCGGCGCCCGGCACGCTCGACAACGGGTCGCTCACGCACCGCTATCGTTTGCTTGCCCAGCGCCCGGACACCTATCCGGGCGGCACAAATCGTCTGGTCTCGCAACGCCAGTTCCCGATCTCGACGACCGTCACCGGCGCGCTCATGCAGATCAAGCCGGGCGCGCTGCGCGAGCCGCACTGGCATCCCAACGCCGACGAATGGCAATACTACATCTCCGGCCGCGCTCGCTTGAGCGTGTTCGGATCGAACGGACGGGTACGCACCGAGGAATTCAACGCCGGTGATGTGGGTTACGTGCCGCAAGGCTATGGGCATTGGATCGAGAACATCGGCAACGAGGATGTCGAGCTGTTGATCGCGCTCAACAATGGCACCTATGAATCGATCTCGCTCGCCGATTGGATCGGGGCCAACGCACGCCTCCTGCTGGCGACGAACTTCGAGGTGCCGGAGAGCACGTTCAAGGACTTCCAGACGCGTAACAGGTTCCTAGTGGGGCTGCGATGACGCAACGCAACGCAAAGCGCCCGCCGGTTTGGCGGGCGCTTTTTGGAATCGTCTCAGTTACCGAACGACGTCGCTGACGCGCCCCTTCACGCCTTCAGCGTTTCCAGCACGCGCTCCGGCGTAAACGGCAGGTGGCGCAGCCGCTTGCTAGTCAGCCGGTAGAATGCGTTCGAGATCGCGCCGGCGATGAACGGGTTTCCGATCTCGCCGAGGCCGGTCGGCCGAGTGTCGACGTCGACGAACCTGACGTTGAGCTCTTCCGGCAGGTCCGACATGCGCATCAGGTTATAGTCGTGGAAGTTCGATTGCTGCACGGCGCCGTCCCTGATCGTGATGCGCTCGTGCAGCACGCTGGACAAGCCATAGAGGATGCCGCTCTCCACGTTCGCCTGGGCCGCGCCGGGCTGCACGATCACGCCGCCGTCGACCGCCACCCACACCTTGTGCACGCGGATTTTGCCGCTCGCACGGTCGAGCGAGATTTCGACGGCGCCCGCGCCGAGCGAGCCCGAACGCTCGGTGATCGAGATCCCGATGGCTCGGCCTTCGGGACGCTTGGCCTTGTAGTCGGACATCTGCGCCAGCGTCTCGAACACCTTGCGCGCCTTGGGTGTAGCGCCCATCCGTTCGAAGCGGAACTCGATCGGATCGATGCCTTGATCGACCGCCATCTGGTCGACGAAGCTTTCAATCGCGAAGGTGTTGAACACGTGGCCGACCGCGCGCCAGTGCTTGAGCTTGATGCCGTGCGAGACCCCGCGCCGCTCGATCGCCTGGTTGGGCACCCCGTAATAGGGAATTTTGATGCCGGTGATGAGCAAGAACTCGCCGTCGCCGACGACGCAGTGCTTCCAACCCGTGACCTTGCCTGAGGCATCAGTCGCCGCCTCCAGGCACTGGAACGACTGCGGCCGAAACATGCCCTGAGCGATGTCCTCTTCCCGCGTCCATATCAACTTGACGGGGCGGCGTACTTCTTTGGCGATGAGCGCGCATTCGGCGGCGTAGTCGCCCAGCGAACGGCGGCCGAAGCCGCCGCCCATGTAGCATTGGTGGAAATCCACTTGCTCGGGCGGGAGCCCGAGCGCCTTCGCCACCGCCTTGCGCGATTCGTCCGGCGCCTGACTGCCTTCCCAGACTTCGACTCTGTCGCCGGCATCATTGATGCGCACCACTGCGTTCAGCGGCTCCATCTGCGCGTGATAGCCGTAATCGCTGCGAAACTCGGCGTGGTAGGTCTTGGCCGCGGCGGCAAAGGCGGCGGCGACGTCGCCCTTCTGTTCGAGCTTGACCGCTTGCGCATTCGGATCGGCATGGATCTTGACGTAATCCTCGAGCGCCCGATCGGAATTGAAACCTTCAGCCTTGGCCTTGCGCCACGTCACCTTCAAGGCATCGCGGCCGGCCTTGGCGGTCTCGAAATGGTCAGCCACGACCGCCAGACCGTTGGCGAGCTTAACGATGCCGATGACGCCGCGCATGGCTTTGACCTCGGCGTCGTTCCAGCTCTCCGGCGCGGCCGCCGACTGATCCTGCTTGCCCGGATCCCAAACTCCCGGCTGCGCGTTGTGAACGGGCGAATGCAAGGTCGAGGCATAGACCATGCCAGGCAATTTCACGTCGATGGCGTATTGCGCGGTGCCGTTGACCTTCGACGGCGTATCGCGCCGCGGCACCGACTTGCCGATCAGGCGGAAATCCTTGCGCTCCTTGAGCTCCTTCGGGTCGACCGCCGGCAGTGTGGTGGGAATCGTGCCGAACGCGGCGATCTCGCCATAGCTTAGGCGGGCTCCATTGGCGGGGTTGACGACCACACTCGGCTCGGTCTTGAGCGTTGCGGCGTCGACGCCCCACTTCTGGGCGGCATTGCCGATCAACACCTTGCGAACCTGTGCGCCGGCGATGCGCAGTTGAGTGAAATAGAGTTGCACCGCACGGCTGCCGACGATCCACATCAAGTTCTCGGTGCCGAAGGGGTCCTTGTAGCCGTAGACTTTGGCATCGGCCGGGGTCCATTCGATGGCGACCTTCGACCAGTTGGCGTCCATCTCCTCGGCGACGATGAGCGGGAGCGACGTCATCGAGCCCTGACCCATCTCGGCGCCGGCGCTCAGGATTGTGATCGTGCCGTCTGCCGCGATGCGGACCCATGGGTTGATCGCGGCGTTGGCCAAGGCATTCGCCTGTGCCTGCGACATCAGGCGCACCCCGTCGTTTCCGACCGCGATGCAGAACGCCATTCCGCCCAAGCCGGCGATCACGCCGCGACGTGAGATATCCCGATCGATGATGGTCATGGCTCAGGCCTCCCGCGCTGCGCGCTCGATGGCGGCGATGATGCGATGATAGGTTCCGCAGCGGCAGATATTGCCGTCCATGTGCGTGATGATCTCGGCGCGAGAAGGCTTTGGATTCTTGGCGAGAAGCTCCGCCGCTTGCATGATCTGCCCCGACTGGCAGTAGCCGCATTGTGGGACTTCTTCGATCACCCACGCCTTCTGCAACGGATGCGAGGAGCTAGGTGACAGGCCTTCGATGGTGACGACGGTCTTACCGGCAACCGAGCCCACGTCGATCTGGCACGAGCGCTGCGCCCTGCCATCGATGTGGATGGTGCAGGCACCGCAGAGACCGGCACCACAGCCGTATTTCGTGCCGGTCAATCCGACATGGTCACGGATGGCCCATAATAGCGGCGTGCTCGGGTCGGCATCGACCGAGACTTTCCGATTGTTCAAGGTGAACGAAACCATGCTTCCTCCTCTCGTTTGGCGCCTTTCCCGCATGTGCACCGCCGCGATAGACCGGCTGGGACGGGGACGGCCTTATTGTTGGCTGACGCTGACGTCGAGCTTGTCGTCAGTCTAGCAACGTGGCGCGTCTTTCACATGGGAAAAATTCAAAAAATGCAGCCATGCTGACGTGCTTTGGCCCCGCTCGTTTCCTAAGGTGCAATGCAAGCGTTCTCCTCCCATATGAGTCGCATGAACCAGCAGACCCAAATCTTAGCCCCGGGCGCCGACCACAATCCGTTGCTCGAGGAATGGGGCGATCCGTTCGGGGTGCCCGCGTTCGACCGGATCAAGCCTGACCATTTCCGCCCGGCCTTTGCCCACGCATTTGCATCGCACGCGTCCGAGGTGGCGGCGATTTCCGGCAATGCGGCGGCGCCGACGTTCGAGAACACCATCGCCGCGCTCGAAGCGAGCGGACAGGCGCTCTCGCGCACGCTCAACGTTTTCATTCTGCTGGCCGGCACCCACAGCAACGATGACCTGCTCGCGATCGAACGCGAGGTGGCGCCGCTAAGAGCCAAGCACTGGGACGGCATTCTCATGGATGCGGCCTTGTTCGGCCGCATCGACTCGCTTTATCGGGCGCGCGACCGGCTCGCGCTTTCGTCGGAACAACGGCGCGTGCTCGAGCGCTATTACCTCAAATTCGTGCGTGCCGGCGCGGCGCTTGATGCCGGCGCGAAGGCGCGGCTCGCTGATATCAATGCGCGCCTCGCCACGCTCGGCACAACCTTCAGCCAGAACGTGTTGGCGGACGAGCAGGGCTACACGCTCGTGCTCGATGGCGAGGATGACCTCGCCGGGCTTCCGGATTTCGTGTGCGCAGCGGCGCGTGCGGCGGCCGAACAGCGCGGGCTTGCCGGCAAGCACGTCATCACCATCTCGCGCTCGAGCGTCGAACCCTTCCTGCAATTCTCCGCGCGACGCGATCTGCGCGAGAAGGTGTTCCGCGCCTGGATCGCACGCGGCGACGGCGGTGGCCCTACCGACAACAAGGCGATCATTGCCGAAATGGTGGCATTGCGCGCCGAGCGCGCGCGGCTGCTCGGATATGCGAGCTTCGCGCATTATCGGCTGGATGACACCATGGCGAAGACGCCGGACGCCGTTCGCGCTCTGCTCGATCGCGTCTGGGCGCCGGCGCGACGCCGTGCGCTCGCCGATCGCGATGCCCTGCAGGCGCTGGTGCAGGCGGAGGGCAAAAATTTCGCGCTGGCGCCGTGGGACTGGCGCCATTACGCGGAGAAGCTGCGCAAGGCGCGCTGCGACATCGACGAAGCGACGATCAAGCCATATCTCCAGCTCGATCGAATCATCGAAGCCGCGTTCTACACCGCGAGCCGCCTCTTCGGCTTGACCTTCGAGGGTCGCAACGACGTGCCGGTCTGGCATGAGGACGTGCGAGCGTGGGAGGTGCGCGACGGCGCGGGACGCCATCGCGGCATTTTCTTCGGCGACTATTTCGCCCGTGCGTCGAAGCGCAGCGGCGCCTGGATGACCACGCTGCGCGACCAGGAAAGGCTCACGGGCGATGTTCATCCCTTGGTGGTCAATGTCATGAACTTTTCCAAGGTGGGTGAGGGCGAGCCGACGCTGCTTTCATTCGATGACGCGAAGACTCTGTTCCACGAATTCGGACACGCATTGCATGCTCTCCTCTCCGACGTCACCTACCCGATGATCTCGGGGACCAGTGTGCTCCAGGATTGGTCGGAGCTGCCGTCGCAGCTCTACGAGCATTGGTTGGAGCGGCCGGAAATCCTGCGCCAGTTCGCGCGCCACTATCGCACCGGGGAGGCGATGCCCGAGGATCAACTCCGCCGGCTCGTCGCGGCGCGCACCTTCAACCAAGGCCAGGCGACCGTGGAATACGTCGCCTCGGCGCTTATCGATCTCGACATCCATCTTCGGCCCGAGACCGATCAGGCCTTCGACATCGGCGGCTTCGAGCAGGCCACGCTCGCGCGCATCGGCATGCCTGACGAGATCGTCATGCGCCACCGGCCCGCCCACTTCCAGCACATATTCGCGGGCAACAGCTACGCCGCCGCCTATTACAGCTATCTGTGGTCGGAGGTGCTCGACTCGGATGCATTTGCGGCGTTCGAGGAGACCGGCGACATCTTTGATTCCGGCACCGCGAAGAAGCTCCACGATCATGTCTACGCCGCCGGAGGTTCATGTGATCCGGCCGAGCTCTATACCGCGTTTCGCGGGCGATTGCCGACGGCGGACGGGCTGCTCAAGCGGCGGGGATTGAGCAAGGACGCCGCTTAGATTGCTGTCGCGGCCGCTAGCGGCAGGCACGACGTCGAAGTGCCGGAGACTTACTCGGATGTCATGGGCCATGCCGGCGCGATCGTGGCTTCACCTGGACGGAACATTCGAGACCGGTCATGATCCGCGCACCGACGGCGGCGCGGCGGGCGTGTAGATTTCGCGTTACTTTGTCGTGAACGTGAAATTTTCGCGCCTCCATTCCGCCGCAGTCCGTGATATCGTGCCGCCAGCGCGCGGGGAACTTGACGAGCAAGCGGGGACTTGGCGAGCAAATCGATGATTCGTCGTTTGTTTTTCTTCGGTCTGGCGGCATCTGCGGGTCTCGTGATCGCGAGCGCGGCGGCGCATGCGCATCCCCACGTGTGGGTGACCGTCAAGAGCGAGCTCGTCTACGCGCCCGACGGAACGGTCACCGGCGTGCGCCACGCCTGGACCTTCGACGACATGTTCTCCACGTTCGCGACCCAAGGCATCGAGTCGAAGAAGAAGGGCGAGTTCACTCGCGAGGAATTGGCGCCTCTCGCCGAGGTCAACGTCTCCTCGCTCAAGGAATACGACTTCTTCACCTATGCCAAGGCAAACGGAAAGAAGGTCGAGTTCGAGGAGCCGCCGGCTGGCTATTATCTTGACTTCGATCCCAAGGACACCGTGCTGACGCTGCACTTCACGTTGCCGCTCAAAGCGCCGGTGAAGGCGAAGGACTTGACGCTCGAAGTCTACGACCGTGAGTTCTTCGTCGACTTCAGTTTCGCCGAAAAGGATCCGGTCAAGCTGGTCGGCGCGCCTGCGCAGTGCAAGCTCTCGATCGGGCGCCCGCAGGAGATGAGCGCCTCGCTGACGCAGCAGCTGAGCAAACTCGGTGCCGATCAGCGCGACCCCTCGTTGACCATTGGTGCCGAATACGCGAACAAGATTCTAGTGAAATGCCCGTGAGCATCGTGGGCGCGCGGCGACCGTTCGTTCCTATCGCTGTGCTAATCGCCATCATCGCTGGCTTTGTGTTCGCGGCCGGCCTGATCGACGGCGCGTTCGCTCAGGCCGGGCCGTTCGGCGCACCGCGCGGGCAGGCACCGGCCGCGCCGGTCGGCGGCTTGCTGGGTTGGATCTTCGCCAAGCAGGCGGAGTTTTATCGCCAGTTCTCCGGCTTGATCCGCGCCGCCAAGGCTGACGGCAGCGTGGCCTGGAGCCTGTTCGGATTATCGTTCCTCTACGGCATTTTTCACGCTGCCGGGCCCGGTCACGGCAAGGCAGTGATCTCGTCATATATCGTTGCGAACGACGAAACCTTGATGCGCGGCGTGGTCCTGTCCTTCGCCTCGGCCATGTTGCAGGCGCTGGTCGCGGTAGCGGTGGTAGGGATCGCGGCCGCGCTGCTGAGCGCGAGCGCGGCGACCATGGGCCGTGCGGTCAACATCATTGAAATCGTGAGCTATTCGCTCATCATTCTCATCGGCGTGAGATTGCTGTGGGTGAAGGGGCGCGCATTTCTTGCGCTTCTGCAGACGCTGCACCGTCCCGCCGCCGTCGGCGCCGCCGTGACGCCGCGCCACCACCCTCACGCGCCTCACCACGATCATGGCCACCACGATCTTGGTCACCACGATCATGGTCGCGATCACGAGCATGAGCACCACGACCATGAGCACGCCCATCATGATCACGCGCACGACGATGCTTCCGCCTGGGGACACGCGCATGCGCCTGAACCCGAGGAGCTTGCCGGCCCGGGAGGCTGGAAGCGGGGGCTTTCCACGATCGTCGCCGTGGGCTTGCGGCCGTGCTCGGGAGCCATCCTGGTGCTGGTTTTCGCACTGGCGCAGGGGCTGTTCTGGACAGGAGTCGTCTCCACATTCGTCATGGCGGTCGGCACCGCCATCACGGTTGCCACGATTGCTTCGATTGCCGTCGGTGCCAGGGCGTGGGCCCAGCACGTCGCCGATGCGCGCTCCGGCTACGGCATGCTGGCGATGCGCGGCATCGAGGTCGCTGCGTCCATTGTCGTCATCGCGTTCGGCGCATTGCTGCTCACCGGCTACATGGTGAGCGAACGGATGGTCGGGATTTAGCTCCGCAGGCGCGCTGCGTCGGCCGGCTATTCCGGAACGCTTCACCGATCCCGCGAGTACAAATTCACCGAGAGCCACAAATGCCAACCGAACAACTCTCCACGCGTTGCTGCGTCGTCGGCGGGGGACCGTGCGGGCTCATGCTCGGCTTCCTGCTCGCGCGCGCCGGCGTCGACGTCGTCGTGCTCGAGAAACATGGCGACTTCCTGCGCGATTTCCGCGGCGACACCATTCATCCCTCGACGCTCGATGTCATGGCAGAACTCGGCCTGCTCGACGATGTCCTCAAGCTGCCGCACCAGAAAGCGCCCAAAATCGGCGCAGTCTTCGGCGGTCAGCAATACGCCTTCGCAGATTTCCGGTACCTGCCGACGCGCTGCAAGTTCATTGCGCTGATGCCGCAATGGGACTTCCTCAACTTTCTCGCCGAGCGCGGCAAAAGCTATCCGGCGTTCCACTTACGCATGCGCGCGGAGGCGGTCGAGCTGATCGAGGACGGCGGCCGCATCGCTGGAGTGCGCGCCAATACGCCGGATGGTTCGCTCGAAATCCGTGCGGATCTGACCGTCGGCTGTGACGGGCGGCACTCGACGGTGCGCGAGCGCGCCGGTCTCACGGTCGACGATCTCGGGGCGCCAATGGACGTGCTGTGGTTCCGTCTGTCGAAGAAAGCAAGCGATCCCGACGAGAGCATGGGCCGGTTCGACGCTGGACGCATCGTAGTCATGATCGATCGCGGCGATTATTGGCAATGCGCATTCGTCATTCGCAAGGGTGCGATCGAAGAAACCAAGCGCGCCGGCTTGGCGGCGTTCCGGGAAAGGGTCGCGAGACTTGTTCCCCTATTCGCCGACCGGGTCGATGAGCTCAAGGACTGGGATCAGATCAAGCTCTTGACGGTCGCGGTCAATCGGCTCCAGCGCTGGCATCGGCCGGGACTGCTCTGCATCGGCGATGCCGCGCATGCGATGTCCCCGATCGGCGGCGTCGGCGTCAATCTCGCGGTGCAAGACGCGGTGGCGGCGGCCAATTTACTGTGGCAGCCGCTCAAGGACGGCACGCTGCGGGAGGAGGATCTCGAACGCGTGCAGCGGCGGCGCGAGTTTCCGACCCGCGTCACCCAACGTCTGCAGGTGATCGTGCAGAACAACGTGATCGACCGGCTCTTGGGCGCCGGCGAGTCGCTCCGGGCCCCGTGGCTGTTGCGACTGATATCGGGATTCGCACCGCTGCGCGCGATCCCTGCATGGCTGGTGGGCAGGGGGGTGCGTCCGGAGCACGTGCACACGCCCGATGGTCAGGCTGCTGCCGGCTGACATAAACGAATTCTAACCCAAGAAGTCTTCCGGCCTGAGCGCGATCGGCGTGCCGTGCGGGGTCCGTTCCGCGGCGCGATCCCAGGCGTTGCGATAGCGCGCGAGGATTTCGCTATCGGCCACGCCTTTTGCGGCGACGATGCGTTCGAGCGCATTGAGCCAGTGTCGATAGTACGTCTCTCCGGTATCGGGATCGCCAGCAGCCTGTGCGCGTTTGATCTCCTGCGCCAACGTGGCCGCCCATTCCGGCCAGGTGAACAGCCCGCGCGCATGCAAAGCAACCGCCATGGCAAAGGCCTGCGCCTCCCACGGTTCGCGGAACACGGGGCCTTCGGGATCACGCGGAATGCCCGGTATGGCATCGGCCGCGCGACGGGCGAGGGTGGGGTCCAACCTAGTCAGCACTCCCTCCCTTTGTGTCCCGGGCGCACTGCACCACGGAGCGCGGCGCGCGTCGTGGTGCGGTGCAGACCCGGGACCGTTCCAGTCCGTGGCGGTCCCGGATCAGCGGTGCACCGTTCCGCGCTAATGCGCTTCACGCTGCACCGCATCCTGGACACGCAATGTTCACGCCGGCTCGAGATAGGGCTCAAACGCATCGATCGAGATCTTGACGGTGGGGTCGGCATCCGGGCCCCAAAGCTCCTTGGCTTCGAACATGACCGTATAGAGCCACTGCGGGTTGTCGCCCTTGTCGATGGCCACCGTATCCGGAAACGCGTGGCAGCCGTGCACCAGCTCGATCACGCCGAGGCGGCCGCGGGCGTAGCGCGGCAATCTCGTATGTGTCGGCGGATGGATGTTCTTGGTCCGCACACGCTCGCCCGGCTTGAAACGGGCAGGGGCCTGCGCCTGTCGGTAAAACGAGCCGCGCGTCATCCCCTGCTTGACCAGGTCGGGCGTGAGCTTGCGCGCAAGCGGCTTGCCCGCATGCAGCGCGCGTCCGGCCGAAAGCTCGTCGGCGCCGGCAAACCCGCGCTCGATGACATTGCGCTCCATGGCCAACGCCCAGCGCTGGTAATAGGACGCGCCGAGATAGACCTGCGGTGGCAGGCGCTCTTGCGCAAAGCGGGAGGCATCGATAGGCCACGCGCCGGCATAGCCAAGCGCGCGTTGCATCGCGAGCACGCGCCCCTCCCAGGGAGCATGAAACACCGGCTCGTTCGGCTCTGGCTCGACCTTGCCGAAGCCGTCCATGCCGCCCATGTCGTGAATGCCGTCCATCAGGCGACCTCCTCGGGCCGCTTGGGTAGCCCAGTGCCGATCATGGCATCGCGGGTGATGAGTTGCGCGAGGCGTTCCTCGCTCCAACCGTCGGTCCCCGGCGGGCGCATGGGCAATACGAGAAAGCGGGTTTCGGCGGTGGAATCCCACACGCGAATCTCGGTGCTCGCCGGCAGCTTGACCCCGAAATCGGCGAGCACGCCGCGCGGGTCCTTGACCGCGCGTGTGCGATAGGGCGCGGATTTGTACCAGACCGGCGGCAGACCGAGCACGTCCCACGGATAGCAAGAGCACAGCGTGCAAACGACCATGTTGTGCCGCGCGGGGGTATTCTCGATGGCGACTAGATGGTCGCCGACCCGGCTTTCGTGCCCGAGCGCGCGCACTGCCGTGGAGCCGTCCTCCAGCAGCGCGCGCTTGAATGCGGGATCGCGCCAGGCCTTGGCGACCACGCGCGCGCCGGTATGCGGCCCGATCTTGGTCTCGTACGCCTCGATGATGAGATCGAGAGCGGCCGGATCGATGTAGCCCTTCTCCGTCAGCACGGTCTCCAGGGCGCGGACGCGCAACTGTGTATCGGAGAGCTCCGAGCCGCGTTCATGATGATCGTGCTGGGCCATCGGAAACCTTCGTGTGCATTGTTCCATCGGACGGATCATGCAGTATCCTACCCGTCGGGAATGGAGTCGAGGCCGGGGCATTGCGCCTGGAACGCGGCATACGAGGCAAGGTGCGATGACGGCAGCGGAACTCTTCGACCTCAAGGGCCGCGTCGCCCTCATTACCGGCGCCTCGAGCGGGCTCGGGGTGCGCTTTGCCGAGGTGCTGGCCGGCGGGGGCGCGTCGGTGGCGCTCATCGCGCGTCGCGCCGATCGGCTCAAGTCGGTGCAGGCACGGATCGAACAGGCGGGCGGCCGCGCCATCGCGATCGCCGCCGATGTGACCGATCGCCACGCGATGGCCAGCGCCTTCGACCAAGCCGAGAAGGCCTTCGGCACCGTCACGATCCTCGTCAACAATGCCGGGGTCGTGCATTCCGGCCGTGCGGTCGAGCTTGCGGAGGAGGAGTGGCGGCGCGTTGTCGGGACCAATCTCGACGCGGTGTTCTTCTGGGCGCAGGAGGCGGCGCGCCGGATGCTCTCCGCCGGCAAGACCGGCGCCATCGTCAACATCGCCTCGGTGCTCGGCTTCGGCGTGGCGAAGGGGACTGCGGCCTATGCGGTCGCGAAAGCGGGCGTCGTCCAGCTCACCAAGGCGCTTGGGCTCGAGCTCGCCTTCAAAGGCGTGCGCGTGAACGCCATCGCGCCCGGCTGGATCGTGACCGACATCAACCGCGATTACCTCGCGAGCGAGCAGGGGGTCGCGATCAAACGCGAGATCCCCGTGGGCCGCTTCGGCGAGGAACGCGATCTCGACGGCGCGCTGCTTCTGCTCGTCTCCGACGCCGGCCGTTTCATCGTCGGCACGACCATCGTGGTGGACGGCGGGCAGATGGTGGCCTTGCGGGGCTAGGACGCGAGGGCGTACGCATCATCGTTAATCCGAAGGACGCCGGCATGGATTTTACCCTTTCCCCCGAGATCGAGGACATCCGTCTGCGCACGTCTGGCTTCGTGGAGGAGCACGTGCTGCCGCTCGAAACCGATCCCGGCAGCTATGACGACCACGAGAACATCCGCCTCGACGTGCAGCGCGCGGTGCAGGCCAAAGCCAAGGCCGAAGGTCTGTGGGCCCCGCAGGCGCCGAAAGAGTACGGTGGGATGGCCCTACCGGTCGTGGGCTGGGCGGCGATGTACGAGGAGGCGAACCGTTCGATTTTCGGTCCGCTCGCCTTCAATTGCGCGGCGCCCGACGACGGCAACATGAATCTGCTCGCGCGGGTCGGTACGTCGGCGCAGAAGGACAAATGGCTCAAGCCCATCGTCGAGGGCAAGGTGCGCTCCTCTTTCGTGATGACCGAGCCGGCGCCCGGCGGCGGCTCCGATCCCGGGATGATCCGCACGCGCGCGGAGAAAAAAGCCGGCGGCTGGGCGATCCACGGCCACAAGTGGTTCATCACCGGGGCCGGCGTCGCCGATCATTTCATCCTCGTCGCGCGCACATCGGACGACCCGCGGCGCGGGCTCACCGCCTTCCTCTATCACCGCGACCAGCCGGGCTGGCGCATCCTGCGCCGCATTCCGATCATGGGGCCGGAGGAGCACGGCGGCCACTGCGAGCTTCTCTTCGAGGGGCTCGAAGTGCCGGACGAGAACGTGCTGATGAAGGTCGGCGACGGATTGCGCGTCACCCAGATCAGGCTCGGGCCTGCGCGGCTCACCCATTGCATGCGCTGGCTCGGCCTCGCCAAGCGCTGCATGGAGATTGCGCAAGCCTATGTCGCCCATCGCGAAGGGTTCGGGGTTCGGCTCGCCGACCGTGAGAGCGTGCAGATCAAGCTCGGCGAGGTGGCGCATCAGATCCAGATCGGTCGCCTGTTGGTGATGCATGCCGCCTGGAAGCTCGATCAGGGCGACCACGCCCGCAAGGAAGTCTCCATGGCCAAGGTGCACGTCGCCGATACCTTGCATCGGGCAGCGGACGTCGCCATTCAGCTCAACGGCGCGCGCGGCTATTCCAAGGACACGATCCTGGAATGGATCTACCGCTACGCGCGCCAGGCGCGCCTCGTCGACGGCGCCTCCGAGGTGCACAATATGGTGCTCGCCCGCTTCATGCGTGAGGAGGGCCGTGACTTCTGGCACTGGAGCGCGGGCAACAGGGTGTGAGCGGCCCTCGCAAAGACTGCGCCGCTTATCGCCGGACCGCGCGCCTTTTTTCGAGGCATGCAAATGCCTGTGCATGACAAAATTGCATCGGTAGCTATCCAAAAAGGCACACTAGGGAAATAACAAATCCCAAATAATGGGCATTGGGTTCGATAATTAGCCCCTCGAAGTAATTGCAAAGTTTTGTTGCGCGCGCTCTCAAAATGACTGGTCATCAAACCCATATTCCGGTATCCGAGCCGGCCCTGACAACGTTCGGTGACGCAGTAGATTTGTGGCGGCTTCGCTCGCAAGCTTGGGAAATATCTATGCAGATTCGTATCGGCTTCGAGATCGTCTACGAGTTCGTCGCGCGCACGCCGATGGTGCTGATGCTCAACGTGCATCCGTCGCGTGCGGCCGACATCATCGAGCCCGATCAGCTTCGCACCAGGCCCACGCTGCCCCTCACGCGATACCTGGATGCGTTCGGCAACGTGTGCACGCGGCTGGTGGCGCCTGTGGGCGAGCTCACAATTTCCACGGATGCCTTGATCGCAGATTCGGGTCTGCCCGATGCGGTCGAACTGGCGGCGCGGCAGCACGAAATCGCAGAACTGCCGCACGACACGCTGGTGTTCCTGCTTGGCAGCCGATACTGCGAGACCGAGCGTCTGATGGGGGAGGCGTGGTCGCGCTTCGGCACGACGGAGCCGGGTTGGCCGCGTGTGCAGGCGATCTGCGATTTCGTTCATTCCCACGTCCACTTCGGCTACCAGCACGCTCGTCCCACCAGGACCGCCACCGAGGTCTTGCTCGAGCGTCGCGGCGTATGCCGCGACTTTGCCCATCTGGCGATCACGCTGTGCCGTTGCATGAACATTCCGGCGCGCTATTGCACCGGGTATCTCGGCGACATCGGCGTCCCGCCCGAGCCCGAGCCGATGGATTTCAGCGCTTGGTTTGAGGTCTATCTTGGCGGCCGCTGGCACGCGCTCGATGCTCGGCACAACATTCCCCGTATCGGTCGCATCGTGATGGCTCGCGGGCGCGACGCCCGACGTGGCATTCAGCACAACGTTCGGTCCGAACCTGCTCAAGCGCTTCATCGTGCGCGCCGACGAGGTGGAGCCGTCCCGCCTCGAGCCTGTCGAGCGCATGGTGGCGTGAGCCGATCGAAGCCTAGCCGGCGTCGAGCTCGGCGCCGGTCCGCAGTGGCTTTTCCTGCATCACGACGATCGCGATCAGCGCGACCGCCATGCTTGCGGCAGCCACAAAGAATAGTCGGCTGAATGCCACGGCCGGATCCGCCGCCGCAAAGGCGCTGCCGAGCGATTGACCGGCTGGCGCGCCGGCCAAGACGATGGCCCCGAACACCGCGATCAGCATGGTGGCAAACAAGTTTCTGCTGAAGTTCATCGTTCCCACCGAAATGCCGAGTTGATGGCGCGGCACGACGTTTTGCATGGCGACCGCGGTGAGCGAAGGCAAGGGCCCGAAGCCCGCGCCGATGAAGATCAACGTGAGCTCGAACGAGAGCGGCGTCATGCTGTTGGCGTGCAACGCCAAGGTCGTGATCGCGACGATCGAAAGCAGGAGCGCGCCCATCGGCAGGAGCTTGTAGTGCCGTACGCGCCCGAGAACCTGTCCGGCAAGACCGGCGCTGGTGTTGAGCGCCAGCATCAAAACCACCAGGCTTAGTCCCGCCTGGGTGGGCGAAAGACCCATCACGCCTTGCAGATACATCGGCAGAAAGACGTTGAGGCCGATGATCGAGCCCCAGCCGAAGGCATTGGCCGCAATCGCGCAGCGCACGATGGGGCTCTTGAGGATCGCAATCGGGATCAGCGGCTCTGGAGCGGTCAGTAAGTGCATCACGAAGAGCAGACCCGTAATCAGCGCGACTGCAAATAGCGCGAGAATAGGCGCTGATGTCCACGGATAGCGCACGCCGGCCAGGTTCAACGCCAGCATGAATGCGACGCTGGCAATCACGATCAGCGCCGCGCCGATAAAGTCCAGCAGATGCGGCCGCTCATAGCGCGGCAGGCGACGCAGCAGCGACGCCGTGATCGCCAATGCCGCAAGCCCCATGGGAATGTTGATCCAGAAGATGACCGACCAATGCAGGTGCTCCGCGATCAAGCCGCCGAGCAGGGGTCCGCTGCCGCCGGCGGTGGTGTAGGTCGCCGCGAAATACCCGTAATAGCGCCCGCGCTCCTTGGGCGAGACCAAATCGCCGAGCACGATCATGCCCATGGACGAAAGCCCGCCGCCGCCCAGCCCGTGCAAGACGCGGCCGAAGATCAAGATCAGCATGTTCGGCGCCAATGCGCAGACGAGCGAGCCTGCCATGTAGGTGAGGATCGCGATGCGCAATGTGAACCGGCGGCCATGGATGTCGGCGAGCTTGCCGTAGAGCGGGATAACGGCGGTCGAGGCGAGTAGATAGGCCGTGATCAGCCACGGCAGATTGTGCATATCGTCGAAGTCGCGACCGATCGTGGGTAGCGCGGTTGCCAGAATCGTCTGGTCGAGCGATCCCATGAACGTCGGCAGCAGCACGCCAAGGACGATCAGCAACGCCTGTCGATGGGTGAGGGCTTTGCCCTCACCGCGGGCAGTGTAGGCATCCATCGGCAGGCGTGTTCCGGTTGCGAGTTGGCAGGATCGGGCGCTTGCGCCGTCGCGCTTGCTGGCGTTGTAAAGCACACCCGGCGGTTCGGCCAGCCGCGGCAAGAGATTGGCCGGATGTCCGCAACGCATGCGGCGCCAGCCGTGCTCGACACCGCGCCTGGTCTGTTGCAGTGCGCCAAAATGCGTCTGCGGCCGGCGGGAGGACATTTCCTTGCCGGCGCCGCGGCCGGCGCGAAATTGACGGTCTGCTCAACGTCTTGGCATTGCTGGCACGGCGCCCGCGATTATATCTTTCGACCGAATCCAAAGTCCCTGGCGCTCGTTTCGTCGCGGGGGCACACTGCCCGCGGAGGCCTGCGCGATGGCGCTTAACCAAGTCACGCTCGACGACAAATACGACCTCGCCAAGAGCCGCATTTTCGTTACCGGCTTCCAGGCCATCGTGCGCCTGTGCTTGATGCAGAAGGAGCGCGACCGCCGTGCCGGCCTCAACACGGCGGGCTACGTCACCGGCTATCGCGGTTCCCCGCTCGGTACTCTCGACCAGCAGTTCATCCGCGCGCAACGCGCGCTCGACAAGTATGACGTCCACTTCCAGGCCGGCCTCAACGAGGACATCGCCGCGACCGCGATCTGGGGCTCGCAGCAGGCCGAGCTGCGCGGGGAAGGCAGATTCGACGGCGTGTTCGGCCTCTGGTACGGCAAGGGGCCGGGGGTCGACCGCACCGGCGACGTCTTCCGCCACGCTAATTTCGCCGGCACCTCGAAGCACGGCGGCGTACTGGCGCTGATGGGCGATGACCACACCGCCGAGTCCTCGACCACGGCGCATCAGTCCGAATATCACTTCATCGACGTCATGATTCCGATTCTGAATCCCGCCGGGGTTCAGGAAATTCTCGATTACGGTCTCTACGGCTGGGCGATGTCGCGCTTCTGCGGCACCTGGGTCGCGCTCAAGTCCATGCACGAGACCGTCGAGTCGACGGCGGTGATCGATGGCAGCCTGGAGCGCGGGAACATCGTCATTCCCGAGGACTTCGTCATGCCGGAAGGCGGGCTCAACATCCGCCTGCAGGACACCATCCTCGGGCAGGAGGCACGCCTGCACGACTACAAGCGCGACGCCATGCTTGCCTTCGTGCGCGCGAACAAGCTCAACAAGTACATCACCTCGGGCGGGCGGCGGCCGAAAATCGGGATCATTACCGTCGGCAAGAGCTATCTCGACGTGCGACAGGCGCTCGACGAGCTCGGCATCGACGAGGTCAGGTGCAACGATCTCGGCATCCGGCTTTACAAGATCGCGTGTCCGTGGCCGATCAGCCAGCAAGACCTCAAGCAGTTCGCCGACGGCCTCGAGCTGATCATCGTGGTCGAGGAGAAGCGCTCGCTGATCGAGGTGCAGGTACGCGAAGAGCTCTACGGCACCGCCAACCAGCCGGTCTGCATCGGCAAGAAGGACGAGCAGGGCAACTGGTTGTTCCCCGTCAAGGGCGCGCTCGATCCGAACGATGTCGCGATCTGCATTGGTGAGCGGATCCTGCAAAGGATCGGCCCCAACGCGGAGATCGCGGCGCGCGTTGCCGCCCTCAAGGCGGCGCAACGCATCCTGGCCGAGACGCGCGACGTTGCGGTGCGCATCCCATATTTCTGCTCGGGCTGTCCGCACAATTCATCGACCGTCGTGCCCGAAGGCATGCGCGCCTATGCCGGCATCGGCTGCCACTACATGGCACAGTGGATGGATCGCTCGACGCTCGGTTACACGCAGATGGGCGGAGAGGGGGCTAATTGGATCGGCGAAGCGTCCTTCTCCAGGCGTCCCCATGTCTTTCAGAATCTCGGCGACGGCACCTACAATCATTCCGGCTACATGGCGATCCGCGCCGCCATCGTCGCGGGCGTCAACATTACCTACAAAATCCTGTTCAACGACGCGGTCGCCATGACCGGGGGCCAGCCCAACGAGGGCGGACTCACGGTGCCGCAAATCGCGCGCCAAGTGGCCGCTGAAGGCGCGCGACGCGTGGTCGTCGTCACCGACGAGCCGTGGAAATACGCCAAGAACGAGGAATGGCCGCGCGGGCTGACCATCCATCACCGCGACGAGCTTATGCCGATCCAGCAGGAGCTCGCGAAAATTCCCGGCGTCACCGTGCTGATCTACGACCAGACTTGCGCCGCCGAGAAACGCCGCCGCAGGAAGCGTGGCCGTTTCCCCGACCCCGAGGAGCGCGTCATCATCAACGAGCTGGTCTGCGAAGGCTGTGGCGATTGCGGCGTCAAGTCGAATTGCGTCTCGGTGCAGCCGCTCGAAACCGAGTGGGGCCGCAAGCGGACCATCGACCAGTCGAGCTGCAACAAGGACTTTTCCTGTGTGAAGGGCTTCTGCCCCTCCTTCGTCACCGTGCACGGCGCCAAGCTCAAGCAGGGCACTGGTATCGCCGGCGCGCATGCGCTTGCCCCACTGCCGGAGCCGAAGCTCCCGGCCATCGCCAAGACCCACGACATCATCGTCACCGGCGTTGGCGGCACCGGGATCGTCACCATCGGCGGAATTCTCGGCATGGCGGCCCATCTCGAAGGCAAGGGGGTGGGGATACTCGATATGGCCGGCCTCGCGCAGAAGGGCGGGGCGGTCTACAGCCACATCCGCATTGCCGAACGTGCGGAGGACATCCACGCCATCCGCATCGCAGCGGGCGGCGCCGATCTTGTGCTCGGCGGCGATATCGTGGTGGCCGGCAACAAGAAGGTGCTGGCCGCCGTGAAGCACGGGACGACCGAGATGGTCATCAACGTGGCCGAGGTGCTGCCCGGCGATTTCACCCGCAACGCGGATTTTTCGCTGCCGACCGAGCGGCTCAAGCGCGCCATCCTCGCCGACGCCGGGGTCGAGAAGACGCACTTCGTCGAGGCGACGCCTGCCGCCACCGCGCTCTTCGGCAACAGCATCGCCACCAATATCTTTCTCGTCGGCTATGCGTATCAACTCGGCGCGATTCCGCTGTCGGCCGCCGCGATCACGCAGGCGATCGAGCTCAACGGCGAGGCCGTGGAGATGAACCAGGCGGCGTTCCATTGGGGCCGCCGCGCGGCGTGCGAGCCGGCCGCAGTCGAGGCTCTCATCCAGCCGGCGCCGGAAGCCGTAAGCGACGCACGGAGACTGTCGCAGTCCTTCGACGAGATGGTGGCGCGGCGTGTCGCCTTCCTCACAGCCTATCAGAACGCGGCCTACGCGGCGCGCTACCGGCGGTGGGTCGACAGGGCCAAGGCGGTCGCGGCCGTGCGCGCTCCAGGCAAGAACGGATTGGCCGACGCCGTGGGTCGCTATCTGTTCAAGCTGATGGCATACAAGGACGAATACGAGGTCGCCCGCCTCTATGCCGACGGGTCATTCGCCAAGCAGGTGAGGAACGAGGTCGGCGGGGAGCACCTGCGCCTCTACGTGCACCTTGCGCCGCCGCTTCTTGCCCGCGCCGACAAGGTCACCGGCGAGCCCAAGAAAATGACGTTCGGGCCGTGGATCTTCCCACTGTTTCGTCTGCTCGCGAAATTCAAATTCCTGCGCGGCACCCCTTTCGATCCGTTCGGCTACTCGCGCGAGCGTAGAACCGAGCGCGCGCTCGTGCGCGATTACGAGACCATGCTCGGGGAGGTGCTGGCGCGGCTCAACGGCGACAACCACCATATCGCGGTCGCGCTCGCCGCGATTCCGGAAAAAATCCGCGGCTTCGGCCACGTCAAGATGCGGCATCTCAAGGCCGCTAGGGCCGACGAAGCCGCGCTGCTCGATCAACTGCGTTCCGGGGTGGCGCCGCTGCTCAAAGCAGCGGAATAGCCCCGAACCAGCCCTAGGTGCCGGCTCTCGAACGGCCACGCGAGGCACCGAGCCTACACGAAGTGCTGACTTGACCTCGGCTCGAGCCCATTTTCTTATGTGCTGACAACAATCTGCCGGGAAACGGCAATGGGCCTTGCGGCCCGCGGGACTGGACGCGGTGAAAGGGAGGATTACCGTGGCGAGCGAACCCGCGCGCGCGGACACGTTCCCCAAGCTCTTGATGCGCAATGCCCGCGCTTATGCGGGCCGGCCGGCCTATCGCCATAAGGACCTCGGCATTTGGCAGGTGTGGACCTGGGCGCAGGTGCTCGACGAGGTGCGCGCCTTTTCCGTCGGTCTGCGCGAGCTCGGCCTCGAGCGCGACGACAAGGTGGCGATCGTCGGCTCCAACCGGCCGCGTCTCTACTGGGCGATGTGCGCGGCGCAAGCGTTGGGCGCCGTGCCGGTGCCGATCTACGCCGATTCGGTCGCCGAGGAGATGGCCTACATTCTCGAACATGCCGAGGTGACGATCGCGGTGGTCGAAGACCAGGAGCAGGTCGACAAGCTGCTTTCGATCGCGGATCGGCTGCCGCGCCTCTCATTCATCCTCTACGACGAACCGCGCGGGCTGCGCGACTACGACCATCAGCGGCTCAGGTGGATCGCCGATGTGCAGAAGCTCGGCCACGACAGCCTCGCCGCCGATGCGCAGAGCCTGCAGCGATGGGAGGCTGCCGTCGCGGCGGGGAGAGGCGAGGATCTCGCCGTCATGCTCTACACCTCCGGCACCACCGGGCGGCCTAAGGGCGTCATGCTGACCTTCGACAATCTCGTCATTTCGGCGGTCAACGGGAATAAGTTCGACAGCCTCGGCCCCGACGAAGAGGTCGTCGCCTATCTCCCGCTCGCCTGGGTCGGCGATCACGTGTTTTCCTATGCGCAGCCGTTCACCGCGGGCTTTTGCGTCAACTGTCCGGAGAGCCCGGAAACCGTGAGCGAAGATCGCCGCGAAATCGGAACCACCTACGCGTTTGCGCCTCCGCGCATCTACGAGAACCTCATCACGCTGACCATGGTGCGCATGGAGGACGCGGGGCGTTTGAAGCGGAACATGTTCCATTACTTCATCACGGTGGCGCGGCGGTGGGGCGAGAAAATCCTCAACCAGGAGAAAGTGCCCCTGCACGGCCGGTTCTTGTACTGGCTCGGGGAGCGGCTGGTGTACGGGCCGCTCAAGAATCGGCTCGGCGTGTCGCGCATTCGCCTCGCCTACACGGCAGGCGAGGCGATCGGCCCGGAAATCTTCCGCTTCTGGCGCTCGCTCGGCGTCAATCTCAAGCAGCTCTATGGGCAGACCGAGGCGTCGGTCTACATCACCGCCCAGCCCGACGGTGAGATTTACGCCGACACCGTGGGCAAGCCGAATATCGGTGTCGATATCAAGGTCGCGGAGAACGGCGAGGTGCTGTTCAAGTCGCCCGGCGTATTCGCGGGCTACTACAAGGATCCGCAGAAGACGGCGGAGACCAAGACTCCCGACGGATGGGTGCATACCGGCGATGCCGGCTTCATCGATACCAAGACCGGCCATCTCAAGATCATCGACCGGGCCAAGGACGTCGGGCGCCTCAACGACGGTTCGCTGCTCGCGCCGAAATACATCGAGAACAAGCTCAAGTTCTATCCCAACATCCGCGAGGTCGTGGTCTACGGCGACAAGCGCGACTTCGTCTGCGCCATGTTGAACATCGACCTCACCGCGGTCGGAAACTGGGCCGAGCGCAACAACATCGTCTATGGCTCCTATCAGGAGCTGGCGGGACATCCACGGGTCTACGACATGCTCGCGGAGCATGTGGAGGAGGTGAACCGGTCATTGGCGGAGGAGGAGGCCATGGCCGGAGCACAGATTCGGCGTTTTCTGATTTTGCACAAGGAACTCGACGCCGACGACGGCGAAGTGACGCGCACGCAAAAGGTCCGCCGCGGCTTCGTCGCCGAGCGGTATGCCCCGTTGATCACCGCGCTCTACAGCGGAGCCCGCGACGCCGACATTTCCACCGAGGTGACATTCGAGGACGGCCGCAAGGGCATGCTCTCCGCGCGCGTCAAAATCCGCGACGTGCGGACGGTGCCGGTGCCGGCGATGGAGAAGGCGGCGTGACCGTGCTCACGGCTGCTGTTAGCGCGCATTTGGGTGAGTTCGCATCAATGCGGGCGGCGGTGCCGCTCTGCACCAAGTTTAGCGAAGCGGCTGGAGTTGCGGCATGAAGGCGCCGAGCGGGCGTCAGCGGCGTTTCCTTCGATATCCGCAAAGGCGAGATCCGCGCCATTATCGGCCCCAACGGCGCAGGCAAGACCTCGCTGCTCAACGTCATCAACGGCTTCTATCACCCCCAGCACGGCCGCATCACCTTCAAGGGCAAGCCGCGCTCGGCAATGCGGCCCTACGAGGCAGCGCTGGGTGGCATTGCCCGCACGTTCCAGAACGTGGCGCTGTTCAAGGGCATGACCGCGCTCGACAATATCATGGCGGGGCGGACCCTGAAGATGCGCCGCGGCTTCTTCTGGCAGCTGCTGCGGATCGGACCGGCGCTCGCGGAAGAGATCGAGCAACGCCGCCGGGTCGAGGAGATCATCGACTTTCTCAAGATTCAGCACGTCCGCAAGATCCAGGTCGGGAAGCTCCCTTACGGTCTGCAGAAGCGGGTGGAGCTCGGCCGTGCGCTTGCTATGGAGCCCGACCTGCTTCTGCTCGACGAGCCCATGGCGGGAATGAATCTCGAGGAAAAGGAGGACATGTGCCGCTTTATCCTCGACGTCAACGCGCATTACGGCACCACCATCGCCCTGATCGAGCATGACATGGGCGTGGTGATGGACCTGTCCGAGCGCGTGCTGGTGCTCGATCACGGCATCAAGATCGCCGACGGCTCCCCGGCCGCGGTCCAGGCCGATCAGGCGGTGATCGACGCCTATCTTGGCCTGAGCCATTGAGGCCGCGATGCTTGGCCCCGTTCTCGAAACCCTGATCGGCGGCCTCATGACCGGGGTGCTCTACTCCTTGGTCGCGCTCGGCTTCGTGCTCATCTTCAAGGCCTCGGGCGTGTTCAACTTTGCGCAAGGGGCGATGGTGCTGTTCGCTGCGCTCTCGTTCGCGCGGCTGTCCGAGTTCATGCCGCTCGTGCTCGCGTTCGCGTTCTCCGTCCTCATCATGATCGCGCTTGCCTATGCAATCGAATTTCTGGTTCTGCGCCACCTGGTCAACCAGGAAGGGATCATCCTGTTCATGGCGACGCTCGGGATTGCGTACTTTCTCGAAGGATTCGGGCAGAGCATTTGGGGCAGCGACATCTACAAGATTGGCCTGGGGCTGCCGACGAATCCGATTTTCATTCTCGAGTCCGTCTTTCCCGGCGGGCTGTTGATCGATCCGACCGAGCTCATCGCCGCGACCATCTGCGCCGTGATGGTGCTCGTGCTGGCAGTGTTCTTTCAGGTGACGCGGGTCGGGCGGGCGCTGCGGGCGGTCGCCGACGATCACCAGGCCGCGCAATCCGTCGGCATCCCGCTCAATCAGATTTGGCTGATGGTGTGGGCGGTATCGGGACTCGTCGCCCTGGTCGCCGGCATGATGTGGGGTGCCAAGCTCGGCGTGCAGTTTTCCCTTTCGCTCATCGCGCTCAAGGCGCTGCCGGTGCTCATCCTCGGCGGGCTCACCTCGATCCCCGGAGCGATCGTCGGCGGACTGATCATCGGCGCGGGTGAAAAGCTCGCCGAGGTGCTGCTCAGTCCCGTGCTCATCCGCACCTTCGATCTCGCCGGCGGCGGCATCGAGAACTGGTTCGCCTACGTGCTCGCGCTCGTGTTCCTGCTCTTCCGTCCGCAGGGCCTGTTCGGCGAGCGCATCATCGAGCGAGTGTGACGCCCGTGCTCTACCGCGAAGTCGGCCAGTTCAAGACCTCTTATGACGCCGACCAAGCGATCTTTCCGATCGCACAGGATCGCTGGTTCGTGATCGCTCTCATCGCGTTCGCGTTTCTCGCGGTGCCGCTGTTCGCCGGCCAATATCTGTACACCGAGGTGCTGATTCCGGTGCTCATCCTCTCGATTGCCGCGATCGGGCTCAATATCCTCACCGGCTATTGCGGCCAGCTCTCGCTCGGCTCCGGGGGCTTCATGGCGGTCGGCGCCTACACCGCCTACAACCTCGCGCTGCGGCTGCCGGAGACCAACATCATCCTGGTCTTCCTGTTCGCCGGCGTGATGGCGATGCTGGTCGGCCTTCTGTTCGGGCTTCCCTCGCTGCGCATCAAAGGCTTTTACCTCGCGGTCGCGACGCTCGCGTCCCAGTTCTTCCTCGAATGGGCTTTCGCGCGCGTCAAATGGTTCACCAACTACGCGCCGTCCGGCTCGGTCGCGGTCGGTCGGGTCGAGCTGTTCGGCTTTCCCATCGACACGCCGGCCAAGACCTACATCTTCGTGCTCGTGATTGTGGTCGTGCTCACCCTCGCCGCGAAGAATCTGGTGCGCGGCCGGATCGGGCGCATGTGGATGGCCATTCGCGACATGGATATCGCGGCCGAGATCATCGGCATCAGGCCGTTGCACGCCAAGCTCTCGGCCTTCGCCGTCTCATCATTCTATATCGGGGTCGCCGGCGCGCTGTGGGGCTTTCTGCGGCTCGGCTCGTGGGAGCCGTTGGCGTTCGATGTCAATCGCTCATTCCAGGTTCTGTTCATGATCATCATCGGCGGACTCGGCACCCTCTTGGGGTCGTTTCTCGGCGCCGCTTTCATCGTGCTGGTACCGATCGTTCTCAACCGGCTGCCATCCTGGCTCGGGATTCCGATGTCGACCGACACGATCTCGCACATCGAGTTCATGCTGTTCGGAGCCATCATCGTGTTCTTCTTGATCGCCGAGCCGCACGGCCTGGCGCGGCTTTGGGCAATCGCCAAGGAGAAGCTTCGGCTGTGGCCGTTCCCGTATTGAGGCCGCGACAATTCGCAGGCACACTCGGGCCTAAAGCCGGGGTAGAACCCCCGCAATGGCCGGCCGGCAACGGCCCGGCGCGTCAATGGAGGAATGCCTATGACTGGCAAGACGATGAGTGGAAAACACGCCGGGATCGCGCTCGCGGCGCTGTTGGGCGCCCTGGCGACGGCTGCGCCGGCGCTGGCGCAGAACGAGCAGTTCGTCCCCAACCTGGTGTATCGGACCGGCGCCTACGCACCGAACGGCGTTCCCTTCGCCAATGGCATCGCCGATTACTACAAGCTCGTCAATGAGCGCGACGGCGGCATCAACGGCGTCAAGATCGTATGGGAGGAATGCGACACCGGCTATGCCACCGACCGCGGCGTGGAGTGCTACGAGCGCCTGAAGGGCAAAGGCCCCACCGGCGCCGCCTACGTCATCCCGCTCTCGACCGGCATCACGTTTGCGCTCACGGAGAAGGCGCCGATCGACAAGATTCCGATCATCTCCATGGGCTACGGCCGCTCGGAGTCGCGCGACGGCTCAGTGTTCCAATGGAATTTCCCGCTGCTCGGCACCTATTGGACGGCCGCCGACATCATCCTGCAGCATATCGCCAAGAAGGAAGGCGGGTTCGACAAACTCAAGGGCAAGAAGATCGCGTTGGTCTATCATGACTCGCCCTACGGCAAGGAGCCGATCGCGCTGCTGCAGAAGCGCGCGCAGATGCACGGATTCGAGCCTCTGCTGCTGCCGGTGACGCATCCTGGTGTCGAACAGAAGGCAACCTGGCTGCAGATCCGCCAGAACCGTCCCGACTACGTGCTGCTCTGGGGTTGGGGCGTGATGAATTCGACCGCTATCAAGGAGGCGGTTGCCGTCGGCTATCCGCGTGAAAAGATGTACGGCGTGTGGTGGTCGGGTGCCGAGCAGGACGTGCGGCCGGCCGAGGACGGCGCCAAGGGATACAACTCCGCTGCCCTTCAACACACTGCAGGTCAGTTCAAGCTGCACGAGGATCTCAAAAAGTACGTGTACGACAAGGGCCAAGGCACGGCGAAATGGGAGGACACCGGCGAGATCCTCTATGTGCGCGGATTGATCAACGCGATGCTCGGCGTCGAGGCGATTCGCACCGCGCAGGAGCGGTTCGGCAAGAAGCCGCTCACCGGCGAGCAGGTGCGCTGGGGCCTCGAAAACCTCGACATCAGCGCCGATCGCATCAAGCAGCTCGGCTTCGAGGGCGAACTGCGGCCGATCAAGGTGTCCTGCGCCGATCACGAGGGCACGCGCACGGGCCGCATCCAGACCTGGGACGGCAAAAAATGGAATATCGCGTCGGATTGGGTCACGTCCGACGACTCGGTGATCGCTCCCATGGTCAAGGAGGCCGCGGCAAAGTATGCGGCTGAAAAGAGGCTCACGCCCGGGTGTCTCGTGACCAACTGATGTCGGTTAGCTCCGATCGCAATTTGCAGGGGGCGGCGGCGCCGCCTCCTGTCCTCGGTGCAGACGCTGCGAACGACCGCGTCGCCGCGGGCGCCAGCGCCGCGCCGATCCTGTCCGTCAACAATATCGAGGTGGTCTACGATCACGTCATCCTCGTGCTCAAGGGGGTATCGCTTACGGTTCCCAAGGGCCAGATCGTCGCGCTCCTTGGCTGCAACGGCGCCGGCAAATCGACCACGCTGAAGGCAATCTCCAATCTCCTGTCCGCCGAGCGCGGGGAAGTGACCAAAGGCTCCATCATTTTCGACGGCGAAGAGGCGCATGCACGCTCGCCGAACGAGCTGGTGCGGCGTGGCTGTATCCAGGTGATGGAAGGGCGGCATTGTTTCGCCCACCTCTCGGTCGAGGAAAACCTCCTGACGGGTGCGTTCACGCGCGGCCACGCCGGCGCGGCCATTCGGCGCGACCTCGATCTCGTCTATTCCTATTTCCCGCGGCTCAAGGAGCGCCGCGGCGCCATTGCCGGCTACATCTCCGGCGGCGAGCAGCAGATGTGCGCAATCGGACGCGCGCTGATGTCACGACCGAAGATGATCCTGCTGGACGAGCCTTCGATGGGGCTCGCGCCGCAGCTCGTCGAGGAGATTTTCAAGATCGTCGGCGACCTCAATGCCAAGGAAGGTGTTTCGTTCCTGCTCGCGGAGCAGAACACCCGCATGGCATTGAAATACGCGCGGTATGGGTATGTGCTGGAGAACGGCCGCGTGGTGCTCGACGGTGACGCGAAAACGCTAGGCGCGAACGAGGACGTCAAGGAGTTCTATCTCGGCATTGCCGAAGGCCGGCGCAAATCGTTCCGCGAGGGCAAGCACTACCGGCGGCGCAAGCGCTGGCTGGCATAGCTCGATGGCGTTGTGACAAGTCTTGGGCGTGACGCCTTAAAGCATGAGCGCGGGACCATGCGTTACGAGCACTACGATTCGCTCGAGACCCGCGATCCCGACGATCGCGAGCGTGAATTTTCGAGCAAGTTACCCGACCTCATCACGATTGCTTTGCGTGCACCGGGATGGGCAACCCAACTCGCCGGCATCGATCCCCATGCCGTGACCTCGCGAGCGCATCTCGCCAAGCTCCCAGTGCTGCGCAAATCCGAGCTCGTGACGCGGCAAAAGGAAATCCCACCGTTCGGTGGCTTCAACGTCACGGCGCCCGCTCGGCTGCGGCGGTTGTTGATGTCGCCGGGGCCGATCTTCGAGCCGGAGGGCAAAGGCAAAGATTTTTGGGGTGCGGCGCGCATGCTTTTCGCCGCGGGCTTCCGCTCTGGCGACGTCGTGCACAATTCCTTTTCCTATCATCTCACCCCCGGCGGCTTCATCATGGAGTCGGGCGCGCATGCGCTGGGTTGTGCGGTCATCCCCGCCGGCACCGGCAATACCGAGCAGCAGCTCGAGGCGATCGCGCATTTCAAGCCGAGCGGCTATCTCGGCACGCCGGATTACTTGAAGGTTCTGCTCGATGCCGCGGCGAAGGCGGGGAAGGACGCGTCCTCGCTCAGGCGCGCACTCGTCTCGGGTGCCGCGCTGCCACACTCGCTGCGCCAGGAATTGGCGGCGCGCGGCGTCGAGGTGCGCCAGTGCTACGCGACGGCCGATCTGGGAGTCATCGCCTACGAGAGCCAGGGCGGCGAAGGCATGATCGTCAACGAAACCTTGTTGGTCGAGATCGTGCGGCCGGGCACCGGCGATCCGGTCGCGGCCGGCGAGGTCGGTGAGGTCGTCGTCACCTCGTTCAACTCCGACTATCCCATGATCCGGCTCGCGACTGGCGACCTCTCCGCGGTGCTGCCGGGTCGCTCGCCTTGCGGGCGCACCAACACGCGGCTTGCGGGTTGGATGGGCCGCGCCGACCAGACCACCAAGGTCAAGGGCATGTTCGTGCACCCCGCGCAGGTGGCGGAAATCGGGAAGCGTCATTCTGAGCTCGGGCGATTGCGGCTGGTGGTTACGCGCGCGGGCGAGCAGGATGCCATGATGCTGATGGCCGAATGCACGGCGCCGGCCGCGCCCTTGCAGGAGGCACTCGTCGCGACATTGCGCGCGGTGACGAAGCTCGGCGGCGAGGTGAAGTTAGTTGCGCCGGGCAGCCTGCCCAATGATGGCAAGGTGATCGCGGACGAGCGGCCGGTGGGATGATCCGCCGATTTTATCTCCGTTCGCCCCCGCGCCAGCGAGAATCCAGGGCCTCGATTCCCGCTTTCGCGCAAATGAGCGGAGTCGGATAACACGCCACACTTCAACACAATGCGCCCATTGACGTCGGTGTTCACAGTACCGAGCTGCTTGAGATACCGGGCTCGATATGCGCGCGGCGGCGAGTCGGGCGAAGCCGCCGCGGCGTTTCCCGTCAGGCAGCATTTGATCTGCAATCAAATAGATGTCATTGACCAAGGAGGAAGATGACGCGCGCGGTTTCGGCACAGGCCTACCCGGCGCAGAGGAGCGCGATGAGCACGCCGACGGCGAAACGGCGAAGGGCGGACATGGCGGGGAAGCAGGCTTTCAATCCGATGCGGCGGGCTTGCGTGCTTAGCACGTGGGCGCGGGATGCTGCCACCGCGGATGCCGTGCTGCGATGAACGAAGTCTTGTCAAGCGCGCCGGCAGCAGCGAGCACCGGCGAGCATGCGCCGGTTGCGAGCGGCAAGATCGCCGTGCTGTTGGTCAATCTCGGCACGCCGGAGGCGGCCGGTGCCGGCGCGGTACGCCGCTATCTCAAGGAATTTCTCACCGATCTTCGGGTCATCGAGGATCAGGGGCCGCTGTGGCAGCTCGTTCTCAATGGAATCGTCCTGCCGATCCGGCCGCGGAAAAAGGCGCGCGACTACGCCAAGATCTGGAATCACGAAAGGAACGAATCCCCGCTCAAGACCATCACGCGCTCGCAGGCCGAGAAGCTTGCCCGCGCGCTCGGGCCGCTGGGCAAGCACCTCGTGGTCGACTGGGCGATGCGCTACGGCAGCCCTTCGATTGCCTCAAGACTTGGGGAGCTGGTCGCGCAAGGCTGCGAGCGCATTCTCGTCATTCCGCTCTATCCGCAATACTGCGCGGCAACGACTGCGACCGCGTGCGACGAGGTTTTTCGTGCACTCATGAGGATGCGCTTTCAGCCGTCGGTGCGCATCGCGCCGCCCTATTACAATGACACGGTTTATATCGAAGCGCTGGGATCCTCGACCGGGGCGGAACTCTCCCAGCTCGGCTTCAAGCCAGAGGTCGTCCTCGCCTCCTTCCACGGCGTGCCGAAGGCCTACGTGGACAATGGCGACCCCTACTATGCCCATTGTGTCGAGACCACGCGGCTCCTGCGCGAGCGGCTCAATCTCGACGAGACGAAATTGGTGATGACGTTTCAGTCGCGGTTCGGCCGCGGCAAATGGCTCGAGCCCGCAACCAATCGCACCATCAGGAAGCTTGCCAAAGAGGGGGTCAAGAATCTTGCGGTGATCACGCCGGGCTTCTCGGCCGATTGTCTGGAAACACTCGAGGAGATCGCCATCGAGAACGCGCGTCTCTTCAAGAAATACGGAGGCGAGAATTTTGCGGCCATACCCTGCCTCAACGACAGTGCGCCCGGCATGCTGGTGATCTGGCAGATGACGCTACGGGAGCTCAAGGGCTGGGCGTGAAGGCCGAATACCGTGATACTGGCTGGGTGCGCGCTGGCGCCGAGTAACCTTCTCGCCGCATGCGTGGTATTTGTCGCACGTTCGGCGTAGCGTCGCCGTAATTGGAGTGCCGATGCCTCGACCCTGGTCGGAACAACGGAAGAAACGCCTGTCGGCGTTGCAGGCCGCGGGCCGCGGCGCCGACGAGATCGCGACGGCGCTCGGCTTGCGGCGCGAGCAGGTGGTCGCCCGACTCAAGCTCATCGCCAGTTGGGAGCGCAACCGGGAGAATTTCGCCAAGGCGATGAGGAAACGGGCGCATGCGCGCCTGGCGCGGGCGCGAAAGGCGATCGCAGGCATGCGGAAAGCGATGGCGAAGGGCATGTCTCGCAATCAGGCCATATCCAAAGCTTACGACGCCGGGGCGACCTGGCGGGAAATCGGCGCGCATTTTGGAATCACTGCGGAGGCCGCCAGCGCCGCCGGGCGGAGATATCGCGGGGGTAAGCGCCCCTCGAAAGCGCGCAAGCGCCGCGCGCGCGCCTAGACACTGAGGCGATCTGGTGGGGCGCGGGAGCGCCCTCATCCTGAGGAGCGCGCGTGCTGCGGCGGTCCCGCAGATTCGAATGGGCGTACGCGCGTCACGAAGGATGAGGATCGCCCTCATGCTTCGAGACGCATCGCAGCGCGCCTGTGCCTATGGAAGCATCTGCCCCCGCTGCCGCTGCGATGCTCCTCAGCATGAGGGGCTTCGTTCCAGGGATTACCGCTAATCACGCAACTCCGGCGCGCAGCAGATCGTGGAAGTGCACGACCCCCACCGGCCTGCCGGCATCGACCACAATCAGTTGCGTCTTCTTCATCGAGTTGAGCAGCTCGAGCGCTTCGGTGACAAGCTGATCGGGCCGCACGGTCTTCGGCTCCGACGTCATCACTTCCTCGACCTTGAGATCGAGCAAATTGGCGCTCATGTGCCGGCGCAGGTCCCCGTCCGTGATGATGCCCACGAGCAGCCCGCGGCTGTCGGTGATGCCGACACAGCCGAACGTCTTGGCTGTCATCTCGGCGATCGCCTCCGACATGTGGGTGCCGACCGTGGCGAGCGGGATCTCGCTGCCGGTGTGCATGATGTCGCGCACGAACTTGAGCATCGCGCCCAGGCGGCCGCCCGGGTGCAATCTGCTGAAGTCGACGGCGGTGAAGCCTCGGCTCTCCAACAGCGCGATGGCCAGCGCGTCGCCGAGCGCGGCCTGCATGAGCGTCGAAGTGGTGGGAGCGAGGTTGTGTGGGCAGGCTTCCCGGGCCTGCGGCACCGCGAGCACGACATCTGCCGCTCGGCCGAGCGTGCTGTCGCTTACCGCGGTAACGGCAATGAGCCCGATGCGGAAGCGGCGCGAGTAGTCGATCAGATCCTTGAGTTCGACCGTCTCTCCCGACCACGACAGCGCCATGATGACGTCGTCGGGCGCGATCATGCCGAGATCGCCGTGACTTGCTTCGCTGGGATGTACGAAAAAGGCCGGCGTGCCCGTGGACGCGAACGTCGCCGCGATTTTTCGCGCGACGTGTCCCGATTTGCCCATGCCGGTCACGATCAACCGGCCCTGCGCGCCGGAGATCAACTCCACGGCGGCTATGAAGGCACGGCCGAGCCCGTCGTGAATGGCGGCTGAGAGTGTGGTGATGCCCGTCGCCTCGACCTCGAGCGTTCGCACCGCCGAGGTGATCACATCGCCGGTGCGCGCGCTCGTACGTCGTTCGGTGCTAAGCGCCTTGGGCATCACGCTCCGACAACATGGAAGCAGGCCGCCAGGCGACCTGCGCCGCCCGGCCGAGGGCTTTTATTATATCCGCTTTCTCTTGGTTAACCAAAGCATAACCGGCCGCATCCGGGCTAGCCGTCGCCGAGCAGGCGCTTGAGTTCGGCGCGCATCGCCGGCGCGATATCGCTGCGTTCGAGCGCATAGGCGATATTGGCCGCAAGAAAACCCACCTTCGACCCACAATCAAAGCTCCTGCCCTCGAATTCCAGGGCGTAGAACGGCTGTGTTCTCGCGAGTTCGATCATCGCGTCGGTGAGCTGAATTTCATTGCCTGCGCCGCGCTTTTCGGCGGCAAGGATGTGGAAGATCTCGGGCTGCAGGATATAGCGGCCGGTGATGATGAGGTTTGACGGCGCCCTTTCTCGCGCAGGTTTCTCCACCATTTGGTTGACCGAGAACAGATTGCCGCTGCGCTCGCCGATGCCGATCACCCCATACATGTGCAGCCGCTCGGCCGCCATTTGTTCGACGGCAATGATATTCGCGTTCTCGGCGAGATCGCGCGCCGCATCGATCATCTGCGCGAGGCAGCTGCGGTTGTGCTGCACCAGCACGTCGGGCAACAGCAGCGCAAAAGGCTCGTGCCCCACCAGCTCGCGCGCGCACCACACCGCGTGGCCGAGTCCCAACGGCACTTGCTGGCGCGTGAAGCTCGCCGTTCCCGGACCGGGCAGGTCGCGCATGAGCAGCTCGAGATCGGACCGCCTTTGGCGCTCGGTGAGCGTGTGCTCGAGCTCGAACTGCCGGTCGAAGTGGTCCTCGATGACAGCCTTGTTGCGGCCGGTGACGAAGATGAAATGCTCGATGCCCGCTTCGCGCGCTTCGTCGACCACGTGCTGGATCAGCGGCCGGTCGACCACCGGCAACATCTCCTTCGGCATGGCCTTGGTGGCCGGCAGAAATCTTGTACCCAGTCCTGCAACGGGGAAGACGGCTTTGCGGATCGCTTTCATGATATCGCCGGGATTGTAGCCGGAACCCGTTCGGTTCCATCTGTCTCCGTATCGCCGAACTTGAGTGCTGTGGCAGTAAGTCCTAATGGCTACGCGCCGGCAAGAGGTTAAAAGCCGTCGAAACCGGCAGCGCGCCGGCCGCTAAGAAACCAGTCATCTGATTTTTGCTAAGTCTGTTACGCAACGACGAGCCGAGAGCAACTGCCATGGCAAGATTTGGCGCACCGATAGGCCCGCTCAGTGCGCTCGTTTTGGCCGCCGTTTGGGCAGGTGCAGCCTTCGGCCAGGGATTGGATATTCGCACGCTGTTCAACTCGCCCAGCGGCGGCCCGGTTCCAGCCGCGCCGCCTGCCGGCCCCCAGGAATGGAGCGGGGAATCCGGCGCCTCCAATCATCCGCTGATGACGGCGCAGGCGATTCGAACGGCTGCGGCCAATTTTCGCAATTGCTTGGCTGGACTCTGGCCGCAGGCCGAGCGCCGCGGCGTCACGCGCGCGGTGTTCGAGGCCAACGTCGCCGGCCTCACGCCCGATCTGCGGATCATGGATCTGCTCGATTCCCAACCGGAGTTCACCAAATCGATCTGGGATTACCTCGACATTTTGGTGAACGAAGACCGCATCCAGAATGGCCGGGCGATTCTCGCTCAGCACCGCGCCGCCTTCGACGCGGTCGAGAAGGCATATGGCGTCGATCGCTACTTCATCGCCGCCATCTGGGGCGTTGAATCCAATTATGGCACGCAGATCGGCGAGCGCTCGGTGATCCGTTCGACCGCCACGCTGGCCTGTATCGGTCGCCGTCAAGACTATTTCCGCGACGAATTTCTCTCGGCGCTGGAAATTCTGACGCGCGGCGATGTGAAGGCTGACCATCTCAAGGGCTCGTGGGCGGGCGCATTCGGTCCGACCCAGTTCATGCCGACCTCGTTCAAGCGCTACGCCGTCGACTTCGATGGTGACGGTCGCCGTGATGTCGTCGACTCCGTGCCCGACGTAGTCGCCTCTACCGCCAACAATCTCAAGAAAGACGGCTGGGTCAGCGGCCAGACCTGGGGCTACGAGGTCGTCGTGCCGAAAGGCTTCAACTTCCTGCTCGCCGATCGCTCCCGCGTGATGCCGGTGCAGGAGTGGGAGCGTTTGGGCCTCCGGCGCGCCGGCGGCAAAGCCTTCCCGCGCCCCGATGACCGCGCCTATCTGCTGGTGCCGGCTGGGGCACATGGGCCGGGCTTCCTGATGCTGCAGAATTTTCGTGTCATCATGAAATACAATCCGGCCGAGGCTTATGCGCTGGCCATCGGCCATCTCGCCGACCGGCTGCGCGGCGGGGAGCCGTTCGTGCAGCCCTGGCCACGGCACGAACGCGTGCTCACGCGGGCGGAGCGCTACGAGCTGCAGCAGCACCTTTCTGCGCGCGGCTACGATGTGGGCGAGCCCGATGGCCGGCTCGGCGGCAAAACCCGCAGCGCCCTGCGCCAGTTCCAATCGGCGGTCGGGGCCGTGCCCGACGGGTTCGCTTCGGCGGCGCTCCTGGAGCGGCTGCGCAGCCGATAAATGGCGGCCAGGGCTATCTTCAAGTTGACGTTTTTTGACTATATTAGGCCTGCTAACGGCGCCGGCGACGGCGCGGTTTTGGCCATCGGCAGGTGATTATGGGCTTACCCAGCATGTCCCGTGCATATGTGGCCGCCGCGGCCGCGGGCATTAGTCTCGCGCTGTTATGGCCTGCGCAGGCGCAATTCTGGGACTGGGGCGGTCGCCCTCAGCGCCAGCAGCAATACAACAACAACTGGAACAACAACAACTGGGGCGGGTGGGGCGGCGGCTGGAATGAGCGGCGTTACAATGATCCCTACCGGCAGGAACGCGAGGCGCCCGTCGATTATTCGCGCGCACCGCCAGCCTCGCAGAAGAAGCCCGAGGCCACGACCTCGATCGTGGTGATGGGCGATGGCAACGCGGACTGGCTGGCCTACGGGCTTGAGGATGCTTTCTCCGAAAACCCGGACATGGCCGTCGTGCGCAAGCACCGCACCGATTCCGGTCTGATTCGCTACGACCAGCGCCGCGACCTCGAATGGCCGCAGGTGGCGCGCGAGATCATTGCGTCCGAGAAGCCCAAATTCATCGTCATGATGATCGGAAACAACGATCGTCAGACGATCCGCGAAAAGGCCCCGCCTGCTCCACGGCCGGGCGCGCCCAAGCCGAATGCCCAGGCGGCGCCAGCTGCTGCTCCCTCCGCAACGCCGCCAACACCGCCGCCACCTCCGGACCCGGAACAACAGCCGGCCGAGCCGCCGCAAGCCGCCGAGCACGCGAACATGACGCCCGAGCAGGCGCGCCAAGCGTCCTACGGGCCGTGGGAATTCCACACGGAAAAATGGGAGCTCGCCTATATCAGGCGCATCGACGCCACCATCGCTGCCCTCAAGAGCGCCGGCGTTCCGGTGGTGTGGGTTGGTTTGCCGTCACAACGCAACACCAAGGCCAGCGCGGATTCGTCTTACCTCAACGAGCTTTACCGCAGCCGAGCCGAGAAGGCGGGCATCGTTTATGTCGACATTTGGGACGGCTTCGTCGACGAGGCCGGCCGTTACTCGGCCCAGGGGCCCGACTACGAAGGGCAGACACGGCGACTGCGCTCGGCCGATGGCGTGTATTTCACCAAGTTCGGTGCGCGCAAGCTTGCTCACTACGTGGAGCGCGAGATCCAGCGCAGCATCACCAATCGAAGCGCGCCGGTTGCGTTGCCGCTTCCGATGGACCCCGGCGCGCAATCGCCGAACGCAAAGCCGAGCGGTCCCGCGCAACGGCCGGCAGCCGGGCCGGTGGTGCCGCTGACCGCGATGCAGATGGCGCCGGAGGAGTTGGTCGGCGGCGGGCGCGCCAGCACCTCCGCCCTCGACGCAACCGGCTCGCGCGTGCTCGACAAGGGTGAGTTGGCCGGCGCTCCCACTGGACGGGCCGACGATTTCAGCTGGCCACGCGGTGCGCTCAACGTGCAGCCGGCAATTCCCGATGCGGGGGGCACAGCTGCGCCGGTTCCCGATGACGCTGCCGCGAAACCGACGCAACCTTCTGCCGGCCAGGCTAATCCAACCTCGGAGCAGAAACCCGTCCAGCGGCGTCCGCGCCGACCCAATCCCTACGCGCAGCGCCCGCCGTTTTTCTTTCAAAATTTCTTCCGCTAGAGCGTGATGACTTAGATAGAGTCGCTCGCTTCTCCCTGTCATGCCCCGCGAAAGCGGGGCATCCAGTAATCACTGAGAGTCTTATGGTTACTGGATCGCCCGCTTTCGCGGGCGATGACGACGGAGGGGGCCAACAAAAATCATCGCGCGCTAGAACAAAGCCGAGCGAGGTTGAGAGCGGCGAGTAGCCGCCACTCGCGACCGCTCAGCGCGGCAACGCGGTCGATCCCATCAAGAACTTGTCGACGGCATGCGCCGCTTGACGCCCCTCGCGAATCGCCCACACCACGAGCGACTGGCCGCGCCGCATATCGCCAGCCGCGAAGATTTTCGGATTGGAGCTCTGGTAGACCACGGTATCGGCCTTGACGTTCCCGCGCGGATCGAGTTCGAGCCGGAGCTCCTCGATCATGCCTTTGTGCACGGGATGCACGAAGCCCATGGCGAGCAGCACCAGATCGGCATCGAGCTCGAACTCGGTTCCGGGAACGGGCTTGATCTTGTCGTCCACGCGCACGCAATGCAGCTTCTTCACGTAACCGTTCTCGCCGGAAAACCTGGTAGTGAGCACGGCAAAATCGCGATTGACGCCTTCCTCGTGGCTCGCTGACGTCCGCAGCTTCAGCGGCCAGTCGGGCCATGTCAGCATCTTGTTCTCGCGCAGCGGCGGCTGCGGCAGAATCTCGAAATTCGTGACCGAGCGCGCGCCTTGGCGGATGGCGGTGCCGATGCAGTCGGAGCCGGTATCGCCGCCGCCGATGACGACCACGTGCTTGCCGCCGGCGAGGATCGGCTCGCCCTCCTGCGGTTCGCCGCTCACGCGGCGGTTCTGTTGCGGCAGAAAATCCATTGCGAAATGGATGCCCTTGAGATCGCGGTTCGGAATCGGCAGATCGCGTGCCTCTTCGGCTCCGCCGGCGAGCACGACCGCGTCGTAATCGCGCAGCAACGCAGCGGCGGGCATGTTCACCCCGACGTGGGCGTTGTAGTGGAAGGTCACGCCTTCAGCCTCCATCTGCGCGGCGCGGCGCGCGACAATGTGCTTATCCATCTTGAAATCGGGGATGCCGTAGGTCAGCAACCCGCCGGCCTTCGCGAGCTTCTCGAACACGTGCACGTCGTGCCCGACGCGCGCGAGCTGCTGGGCGCACGCCATGCCCGCCGGGCCCGAGCCGATGACCGCAACTTGCTTTCCGGTTTTGGTCGCCGGTGGCTCCGGCTTCACCCAGCCCTGCTCGAAGGCGCGGTCGGCGATCGCGCACTCGATGGTCTTGATGGTGACGGGGTTGTCGTCGATGTTGAGCGTGCAGGCGGCTTCGCACGGCGCCGGGCAGATCCGGCCGGTGATTTCGGGGAAGTTGTTGGTGGAGTGGAGATTGCGCGCAGCCTCCTCCCACTCGTCGCGATAGACGAGATCGTTCCAGTCCGGGATCTGATTGTTGACCGGACAACCGGTGTGGCAATAGGGAATGCCACAATCCATGCAGCGTGCGGCTTGCTTCTTGGTCTCCGCCTCCGGCAAGGGGCGTACGAACTCGCGCCAATGCTTGATGCGCTGTTCGACCGGCTCGTAGTGGCGGTCCTCGCGCTCGTATTCCAGAAAACCGGTGATCTTGCCCATTTTCGGCCGACGGACGCCCGCTACTCCGCGGCTTCCACCATCTGCTCCCGTTGCAGCTCGGCGAGTGCGCGCCGATACTCGACCGGCATCACCTTGCGGAACATCGGGCAATATTTCTTCCACTCGGCAAGGATCTTCTGCGCAACCGTCGAGCCGGTGAAACGAGCGTGACGCGTGATCAGGAGGCTGAGACGCTCCACGTCATTTTGGGTCAGGTCGCCCATGACGTCGACGCGGCCATGCGAGCCCAGATCGTGGGCCTGGTGGTAGATGCGCTCGCTCACCTCTTCTTCCTCGGGCAGCGGCTCGAGCTCCACCATGGCGAGATTGCAGCGCGACGCAAACGTCCCGTCCTCGTCCAGCACGTAAGCGATGCCGCCGGACATGCCGGCCGCAAAGTTGCGACCCGTGCGGCCGAGCACGGCGACGACTCCGCCGGTCATGTATTCGCAGCAATGGTCGCCGGCCCCTTCGATCACGGCCACGGCGCCGGAATTGCGCACCGCAAAGCGCTCGCCGGCAACGCCGCGGAAGTAACATTCGCCTTCGATCGCGCCGTAGAGCACGGTGTTGCCGACGATGATCGATTCCTCGGGCACGATGCCGGCATCGGCGGTCGGGCGCGCGATGATGCGGCCACCCGACAGTCCCTTGCCGACGTAGTCGTTGGCGTCGCCTTCGAGCTCGAAGGTCACGCCGCGCGCAAGCCAAGCGCCGAAACTCTGTCCGGCGGTGCCGGTGAACTTCACGTGGATGGTGTCGTCGGGTAACCCCTCGTGCCCATAACGCTTGGCGATCTCGCCCGAAAGCATGGCGCCGACCGCGCGTTCCGTGTTCTTGATGGGACTCACGATGCGCACCGGCGCGCCGCGATCGAGCGCGGCCTGCGCCTCGGCGATCAGTTTGCGGTCGAGAATGGTATGAATTTTGTGGTCCTGGGGCTCGCAGTTGTAGATCGCCACGCCTTGCGGCGCCTCGGGCTTGAAGAACAGCCTCGAGAAGTCCAGCCCCTTGGCTTTCCAGTGCTCGACGACCTGGCGCTTGTCGAGCATTTGCATCTGGCCGATCATTTCGTTGAACGTGCGATAGCCCAATTCGGCCATCAGCTCGCGCACCTCTTCGGCGACGAAGAAGAAATAATTGATGATGTGCTCGGGAGCGCCTTTGAAGCGCTTGCGCAGCACCGGATCCTGGGTCGCCACCCCCACCGGGCAGGTGTTGAGGTGGCATACCCGCATCATGATGCAGCCCGCGGCGATCAACGGCGCGGTCGAGAAGCCAAATTCGTCGGCGCCGAGCATCGCGCCGACCACGACGTCGCGTCCCGTGCGCATGCCGCCGTCGACCTGCACCGCGATGCGTCCACGCAGCCGGTTGGCGACGAGCGTCTGGTGGGTCTCGGCGAGCCCGATCTCCCAGGGAGAGCCGGCGTGCTTGATGGAGGTGAGGGGCGAAGCGCCGGTCCCGCCTTCGAAGCCGGCGATGGTCACGTGATCGGCGCGCGCCTTGGAGACGCCGGCCGCGACGGTTCCGACGCCGACCTCGGAGACGAGCTTTACCGATACCAGCCCATCCGGATTGACGTTCTTGAGGTCGAAGATCAGCTGCGCCAGGTCCTCGATTGAATAGATATCGTGATGCGGCGGCGGCGAGATCAAGCCGACCCCGGGCGTCGAGTGGCGCACCTTGGCGATGATCTTGTCGACCTTGTGCCCGGGAAGCTGACCGCCTTCGCCGGGCTTGGCGCCCTGCGCCATCTTGATCTGCATCATGTCGGAGTTGACGAGATATTCCGTCGTCACGCCGAAGCGGCCGGAAGCGACCTGCTTGATCGCGGAGCGCATGGAATCGCCGTTCGGCAGAGGCTTGAATCGATCCGCCTCCTCGCCGCCCTCGCCGGTATTCGACTTGCCGCCGATGCGGTTCATGGCGATGGCGAGCGTGGTATGGGCTTCGCGCGAGATCGAGCCGAACGACATGGCGCCGGTTGAGAATCGACGCACGATGCGCGCCGCCGACTCGACCTCATCGATCGGCACCGGCTGGCGTCCGTCCTCTTGCGCGGATTTGAGCCGAAACAAGCCGCGGATCGTGAGCAGCTGCTCCGATTGCTCGTTGCAGATCTGGGCATAGGCGCGGTACTGCTCGGGGAGATTGCCGCGCACCGCGTGCTGGAGCGCCGAGACGGTCGCTGTGGTCCAGGCATGCTCCTCGCCACGTATACGAAACTGGTACTCACCGCCGACGTCCAGCGCATCGCGATAGATCGGCGCATCGCTGAAGGCTTCGCGGTGCCGCCGCACCGTCTCCTCGGCGATTTGGCTGAGCCCTACGCCTTCGATCCGCGTCGCGGTTCCGGTGAAATATTCGGCGACGAAATCTGACTGGAGACCGACCGCGTCGAAAATCTGCGCGCCGCAATAGGACTGGTACGTGGAGATGCCCATCTTGGACATCACCTTGAGAATGCCCTTGTCGATCGACTTGATGTAGCGCTTGACGATCTCCTTGTCGTCGAGCTTTTGCGGCAGCTTGTCCCGCATGGCGCGCAGCGTCTCGAAGGCGAGATAGGGATTGATCGCCTCCGCGCCATACCCGGCCAGACAGCAGAAGTGATGCACTTCGCGCGGCTCGCCCGACTCGACCACGAGCCCGACCGAAGTGCGCAGGCCCTGGCGGATGAGGTGATGATGCACCGCCGCGCAGGCGAGCAGCGACGGCATCGGAACGTTCTCCGGCCCTGCGCGGCGATCGGAGAGGATGATGATGTTGATGCCTTCCCGCACGGCCGCCTCGGCGCGCACGCACAGCCGGTCGAGCGCGTCCTTCAAACCGGCGGCGCCGAGTTCGGCGGGCCAGGTGGTGTCGAGGGTGCGTGATTTGAAATGACCGTCGCCGACCTCGGAGATGGCGCGGATCTTCTCGAGATCCGCGTCGGTCAGAATCGGCTGACGTACCTCGAGGCGCTTGAGGTGCGAGGTGCCCTCGAGGTCGAACAGGTTCGGCCGCGGCCCGATGATCGAAACGAGGCTCATCACCAATTCCTCGCGGATCGGATCGATCGGCGGGTTGGTCACCTGGGCGAAGTTCTGCTTGAAATAGGTGAACAGCAGCTTGGGCTTGTCCGACAGCGCCGAGATCGGCGTGTCGTTGCCCATGGAGCCGACCGCCTCCTCGCCCTGGATTGCCATCGGCGACATGAGGATGCGCAAGTCTTCCTGCGTGTAACCGAACGCCTGTTGCCGATCGAGCAGCGTGAGATTCGACAACGCCGCTTCGCTCGGCGCGGGAGGCAGATCCTCGAGCACGATCTGCGTGCGCTCGAGCCACTCCTTGTAAGGGTGGCTCTTGGCGAGCGTCGCCTTGAGCTCTTCGTCGGGGATCAGGCGGCCTTCGTCGAGATCGACGAGCAGCATCTTGCCCGGCTGCAGGCGCCACTTGGTGACGATGTCCTTTTCCGGAATGGGCAGCACGCCCATCTCCGAGGCCATGATGATGCGCTCGTCGCGGGTGACGAAATAACGCGCGGGACGCAGCCCGTTGCGGTCGAGGGTGGCGCCGATCTGGCGCCCGTTGGTGAAGGCGATCGCGGCGGGACCGTCCCAGGGTTCCATCAGCGCAGCGTTGTACTCGTAGAAGGCGCGCCGTTCCTCGTCCATGAGCGGATTTCCCGCCCAGGCCTCGGGGATCATCATCATCACGGCGTGGGCGAGCGGGTAGCCGCCCTGGACCAGGAATTCGAGCGCGTTATCGAAGCAAGCGGTATCGGACTGGCCCTCGTAGGAGATCGGCCACAGCTTGTTGATGTCCTCGCCGAACAGCTCGGACGACACCGAGGCTTGGCGCGCCGCCATCCAATTGACGTTGCCGCGCAGCGTGTTGATCTCGCCGTTGTGCGCGATCATCCGGTAGGGATGGGCGAGCGACCACGTCGGGAACGTATTCGTGGAGAAACGCTGGTGCACGAGCGCGAGCGCGCTCTCGAAATGCTTGTCGTGAAGATCGGGATAGTAGGTGCAGAGTTGATCGGCCAGGAACATGCCCTTGTAAACGACGGTGCGGCAGGAGATGGACACCGGGTAATAGCCGGAAAGTCTGCGCTCCTTGCGCGTATAGATCGCGTGCGAGATCGACTTGCGCAGGATGTAGAGGCGCCGCTCGAACTCCGTCTCGTTCTTGATCTTCTTGCCGCGGCCGATGAACACCTGCAGATGCACGGGCTCGGTCGGCTTCACCGACTCGCCGAGCGTGGAGTTGTCCGTGGGGACCTCCCGCCAGCCCAAGAGCGTCATGCCCTCGCGCTTGATCATCTGGGAATAGATGTCACGGATCACCTGCCGCCAGTCCGGATCGCGCGGCATGAACAGCGCCCCGACCGCATACTCGCCGGGCTTGGGCAAGCTAAATCCGAGCCGCTCGGTCTTCTTGGCGAAGAACTTGTGCGGGATCTGCACCAGAATGCCGGCGCCGTCGCCGGCGCGCGGATCGGCGCCTACCGCCCCGCGATGCTCGAGATTGCAGAGGATGGCGAGCGCGTCCTCGATGAGCTTGTGCGATCTCTTGCCCTTGATGTCGGCAATGAAGCCGACGCCGCAGGAATCCTTCTCAAGCGCGGGATCGTAAAGGCCGTGCGCCCGCGGCAGACCCACAGCCGCGCTCCCGCCACGGCGGAGCGCATGCTCGCGCTGCGCAGTCGCTTCTTCTGTTGCGCGCTTGCCTGCCGCGCCCATGTCGTCCTCGCGTCTCACCCCGGCGCAAACGCCCGGGACGCGTTTGCTTCTCGGCGCATCTTTCGCCTCCGCAGCGCCGATCGGCGTCACGGCCTCAAGGACACCGCTGGTCATTGGCGGCCTTTTCGCTATCGCGCTTGGCTGACGCGCACGGCCGCTCGTGTTAGGCAGCCCCGCGCATGCGCGATGGCCCGCTTCTCACCGTCCGATGTCGGCCGTGTGACAAAACCGCCCGAAAACATCGGCCCCAACTGGGACAGCAATACTGACCTACCTGACCTTGCCAAATTCTAATCATGAAGGCAAGGGTTCGCCTATCGAGAAAATCGCTTTGCGTACGAAAGTTTCCCGGCCGAGTGCCAAAAACCGCAACAGATTTGGGGCGGACCAACTCGCGGTCGCCGAGTAGCTTGCTGCTTTGTGCCCGCCTCGCAGCCCAGCATGATGAGCTCCTGCTGCCGAGACACCAAACCGCCCGTTTCCGCGGGCGGTGTAGACGGCGAGCGAACTTATGAACTTCGCGAGCGACAACGCGGCTGGGATCGCGCCGGAGATTCTTGCCGCCATCTCGCGGGCGAATGAGGGTGCCGCGCTGGCCTACGGCCGCGACCCCTGGACGAGGCGCGTCGAGGAGCGGTTCGCCGAGCTTTTCGCGCGTGAGGCCGCCGTTTTCCTGGTGCCCACTGGAACAGCAGCCAACGCGCTCGCACTCGCCCACCTTGCCCCGCCTTGGGGGGCGGTGCTCTGCCATGCGGAGGCGCATATTGCGACGGATGAATGCGGCGCGCCTGAATTCTACGGCGGCGGGCTAAAGCTCGTCGGGCTTGCGGGCGAAGCCGGCAAGATCGTGCCCGATGCGTTGCAGCGCGCGCTTGATGCCGGGCAGTGGGGCGGCCCGCATCACGTCAGCCCAACGGTGCTGTCGCTCTCGCAGGCGACCGAGGCCGGCACCATCTATCGGCCGGATGAGATCCGCGAGCTTGCCGAGATCGCCCATGGGCGCGGGATGTTGGTGCATATGGACGGCGCGCGCATCGCCAACGCGCTCGCGCGCCTGAACGCATCGCCGGCGCAGGCGACCTGGATGGCGGGCGTCGACGTGCTCTCGTTCGGAGCGACCAAGGGCGGCGCGCTGGCCGCGGAAGCCGTGCTGTTTTTCGACCGCGCGCGGGGCGCAAATATGCCGGAGCGGCGCAAGCGCGGCGGCCATCTCCTCTCCAAGCATCGCTTTCTTGCCGCCCAGATCGAGGCCTACCTCGCCGACGATCTGTGGCTCAAGCTTGCACGCCACGCCAACGCCATGGCCGATCGGCTTGCAGCGGGACTTGCCGCTGCGGGCTTCGTCCCGGTGTGGCCGGTGGAAGCGAACGAGGTGTTCGTCGCGTTGCCAGTGCGCGCCGACGAACGGCTCAGCTCCGCGGGCGCAATCTACTATCCGTGGGCCACGGATTCCCTTCCCCACGGCGTTGCACTCAAGGGCGATGAGACGCTCGTGCGCCTCGTCACCTCCTTTGCGACCAACGTCGATGAGGTTGACCGCTTTGTGGCGATCGTATCTGCGTCTTGATGCCATGCCGGCGCCCAAGCGACGCCCTATTCCCGGCTATGCTTGAGGCCAGGTGGACAGTTCGCTTTGCCGAACGGCGGTAACAGGATCGGGGGATCGTGTCGTGAAACACCGAATTCTATTTTGCGCGAGCGTGGCTGCATTCGCGCTGCTCGCGGCGCAACCGGGGCTGACGCAGGTTGTTCCGCCCCCATACCCCGGCACCATGTACCCGGGCGACGGCGCGTTGCCGCCCCATGAGATCGTGACCATCGTGCGCTCGACCGGGCTCGAGCCCATCGGCCGCCCCGTTCGCCAGGGACCGGCCTATGCATTGCGTGCCGTCGATCCCGCCGGTGAAGAGGTCCGGGTGATCGTGAATGCGTATATGGGCCGCATCGTCAAAGTCATCCCCTTGAGCGGACCTCGCTACGCCATGCCTCTGCTGCGGCCGCCGTTCGGTCGGCCGCCGCGGCCGATGGCGATGGTTCCCGATGGCGAGTTCGACGATTTCACGCCGATCGGTCGCGGGGCGGGCGCCTTGCCGGCAGGCCCTGGAGCGAGCGCACCGCATGATCCCGTCGCCCAGGCCGGCCCGCCGCTGCCGCGGCCACGGCCGAAAGTGGCTTCGAACGAGTCGCCGACAACCGGCGCGCCGCCGCTGGCGGGACCCTACGACTACGAGTGATCCGCAAAAATGAAAGCGCCCCGGAAAACCGGGGCGCTCCCTTCGACCGAACCGACGGCTTACGCAGCCTTGGCTTCGACCACCTTCGTCTGGCCATTGCCGATCGGGATCTGGCGCGGCTTCTTCGCCTCGGGAATCTCGCGCACGAGATCGACGTGCAGGAGTCCGTTCTCGAGGGTCGCACCCTTGACCTGGACATAGTCGGCAAGCTGGAAGACGCGCTCGAACGCGCGGGCCGCGATGCCCTGATAGAGCACCTCGCCGTCGTTCTTCTCGTCCTTCGTCTGTTTCTCGCCTTTGATCGTCAGCGTGTTTTCTTTCGCTCCGATCGAAAGCTCGTTCTCGCCAAAGCCGGCGACAGCCACCGAGATGCGGTAGGCATTCTCGCCGGTCCGCTCGATGTTGTAGGGCGGATAGCCCGGAGCGGCCTCGAAGCCGTCGAGCATGGAGAACAGCCGGTCGAAACCGACGGTGGAACGATAGAGGGGAGCAAGATCGAAAGTTCGCATGGCATAACCTCGTTGTTGAGCGAAATGCGATTGATCCGCCAAAAGGGCCGGACCGGTTGCTTTTTGCGCAGCCCGAAGGGCCTACGCAACGCGCATATGGGGGTCGATCCCGGCCAGCGCAAGGGCGGTAAGCTCCTGGGACTATGTCAGTTTTCCCTGAAGTTCCCGCCGGCTCGCCCTGCGCCCGCCGCTTCTCGCCCCGTTCGGATTGAGGAGAGCCGGCGCCCTGCTATAAGGCGTGCGCGCGAGCTTCCCGCCAGGTCATGACCCTCGTTTCCATTCCCGCCAACCCGGTGCCGGATGACGCCGTCGCCGGAACCTTCAAGACGCCCGATGGCGTGTCGCTGCGCTTCGCGCGCTGGGCGCCGCCGCCAGGACGCAAGGGCACCGTCTGCTTGTTTCAAGGGCGCTCGGAATTCATCGAGAAGTATTTCGAGACCGTGCGCGATCTGCGCGCCCGGGGCTTCGCGGTCGCGACCCTCGACTGGCGCGGACAAGGCCTGTCGGATCGGGCGCTGCGCAACCCGCGCAAGGGCTACGTGCGCAATTTCGCGCAATACCAGATCGATCTCGAGACCTTCATCAATGAAATCGTTCTTCCCGACTGCCCGCCGCCCTTGTTCGCGCTCGGCCAGTCGATGGGCGCAACGATTCTGCTGCGCGCCGCGCATGCCGGGCACCGCTGGTTCGATCGCACGGTGCTGCTCGCGCCGATGATCGCACTGCCGGGACCGCGCCGGTCCTCCTTCAATCGCATCATCGTGAGGACGATGCGTTCGGTCGGGCTCGGCTCACTCTACGTTCCCGGCGGCAGTGCAGCGGCGATCATGCAGCGTCCTTTCAAGGACAACCTGCTCACGTCCGATCCGGTGCGCTATGCGCGCAATGTCGCGGTGCTCGAGGCCGAGCCGGAGCTGGTGGTCGGTTCGCCGACGGTCGCCTGGTGCGACGCCGCGTTTCGGGCGATGGCCGAGTTGTGGCATTCCAACTACGCGGGACGCATCCGGCAACCGATCCTGATCATCGCCGCGGGGATGGACGGCATCGTATCGACCGCCGCAATCGGCGAGTTCGCGGTGCGGCTGCGCTCGGGATCCCATCTCATCGTGCCGGGCGCGCGCCACGAGCTGTTGATGGAGCAGGACCGATTCCGCACCCAGGCGTTCGCCGCGTTCGACGCCTTCATCCCGGGCACGCCGCTGTTCAAGTGACAGCGGTCAGTGGTGGCAATCGTTCCGATCCGACTCGTATATACGCGCCACCTTCACGATTACGACTTGCTGAGCATCTCCAGCGCCGCCGCATGCACGCGCTTGTCGCCTGCCGCGATGATGCGTCCGCCCGCGTGCGGGACGCCGCCTTCCCAGGTGGTGATGATGCCGCCGGCACCGGCGATGATCGGCACGAGCGGGAGGACGTCATACGGCTTGAGCTCGGTTTCGATCACCAGATCGACATGGCCCGCCGCGAGCATGCAATAGGCGTAGCAGTCGCCGCCGTAACGCGATAGCCGCACCACCTTCTCGACCCGGTCGAACGTCTCGCGATCGCGCGCATTCATCAGCAGGGGACTCGTCGTGAACAAGACCGCGCTGGCGAGATCGGGGCACGCGCGCACGCGCAGGTCCCGTTCCCCATTGGGGCCGCGATAATGCGCCCGGCCGCCATCACCGCTGAAGCGCTCGCGGGTGAATGGTTGATTCATCATGCCGAACACCGGCTGGCCCGAGCGCAGCAAGGCGATCAGCGTGCCCCAGGCCGGCATGCCGCAGATGAACGACTTCGTGCCGTCGATGGGATCGAGGACCCAGACGTATTCGGCGTCGGCGCGGTCCTTGCCGAATTCCTCACCGATGATGCCGTGATCCGGGAAGGTACGGCGAATGAGCGCGCGCATCGCGGTTTCGGCCGCGTGATCGGCGGCGGTCACCGGATCGAACCCGCCCGAGCGCCCTTTGTCCTGGATGCTCAGCGCCGTGCGGAAGAATGGCAGGATGGTTTCGCCCGAGACCGATGCCAGCTCGTCGACGAAAGCCGAAAAGTCGATCGCGGTCATGCTCCGCCCCCGGCGCCGGTAATCGACCTATCGAAGACCTGCACGCCCGGCAACCTTAGCGCTAGTCTGCGGCGGTGCTCCCCGCCGTTCGACCGTTGGGGACCGGACTTGGAGCCATCGCACGCGCAACACGGGCGCGCGGCGGGCAGCAAGCTGGCCCTCATCCCTTAAACGGCGCCCACACCCCCCTCTCCCTTCAGCACAGGTTGTGCGGTCAGGATATCGCATTGATTGGCTTGACTATTCCCGCGTCGGGCTCGTTTTCTGCATAAGCAGCAGGTCACCTATGCCCAGAAAAAAGGTCCATAGGGGTTGGTGACCCTTGATATTTGTGCGGTGCGGTGTATGTTGTTGCGGTGCGGTAGCGCCTCGCGTTACCGCCGCCCTCCTTGGGCGTTTCCTCCCTAGACTTGGGCCGCTTGCAGTCGCAAGCGGCCCTTTTTTACCGGCATCCTGAATCAGGGGTTATTCGGCCGCCGCGCGGTAGGGCCGCAGCTCCTGGATCGGAAGCGCGGCCAGGGTGTCGGCGAGGATCTCCAGGTCGGCAGCGAGGCGGGCGAACGACGGCGAGCGCTCGAACCGCCGCTCATCCATGTACAGCGCGCGATTGAGCTCGAGCTGAATGGCATGCAGGCCGGCAGCCGGATTGCCGTAATGCTCGGTGATGAAGCCGCCCGCGTAAGGCTTGTTGCGGCTGACCGAATATCCTTGCGCGCGCAGCGTCGCTTCGACCGTCTCCGCGACCGCCGCGACGCAACTCGTCCCATAGCGATCACCCAGCACGACATCGGCGCGCGGACGCTCGTCCTTGGCGCCCGCACTCGAAGGCATGGAATGACAGTCGATCAGGATCGCGGCTCCGAAATCCCTGTGAACGCGGGTGAATAGGCGGCGCAGCGCACGGTGATAGGGCTTGTAAAGTCCCTCGATACGTCGGATCGCGTCGTCGACCGGAATGCGCTGGCGGTAGATTTCCTGGGCGTCGCCGACGACTCGCGCGACCGTGCCCAATCCGCCCGCCACCCGCATCGAACGGGTATTGGCGAATGAGGGCAGCCGGCCTTCGAACATGCGCGGATCGAGCTCGTACGGCTCGCGGTTGACGTCGATATAGCAGCGGGGAAAGTGCGCCCGCATGAGCGGATAGCCGCGGCGCACGACGCCGAGGTGCAGTTCGTCGACGAAGCTGTCTTCCGAGCGGCGCAGCGTCGTGATCTCGAGGCGCGAGGACGTGAGAAACGCGCGCGGGTACACGTTTCCGCTGTGCGGCGAATTGAACACCACCGGCCCGCGCCCCTCGGCCGGCTCCAGAATCTCAAAGGGAGGGTCGAGTTCGTCTTTTACTTCGGACATGGCGAATGGGCGGCTTGACGTGACTCGGAGCTAATGACGACCCCCGCACTCCACTATGGCTGGAAAGGGGCTATTGTCCATGGGACTAAAAGCGTAGCGCGAGGTCAAGATTAGGCCTTGGGTTACCCTCACCGGTAATACCGGGGCGGTTTCACCCGTTGTTTACCCGCCATCCCCCTTTATGGTTGCGGGGAAGAATTACAAGGGCAAGCGTTAGCTCACCATCCCGAGCGGGCAGGACCATGGCGAAGATCATCCTTGCCGAGGACGATAACGATATGCGGCGCTTTCTGGTGAAGGCGCTGCAGAATGCCGGCTATGACGTGATCTCGTTCGACAACGGGCTATCCGCCTACCAGAGGCTGCGCGAAGAGCCGTTCGAGCTTCTGCTGACCGACATCGTCATGCCCGAGATGGATGGGATCGAATTGGCGCGCCGCGCCAGCGAGCTCGATCCCGATATCAAGATCATGTTCATCACCGGCTTTGCGGCGGTGGCGCTCAATTCCGACTCGGCCGCGCCGAAAAACGCCAAGGTCCTGTCGAAGCCGGTGCATCTGCGTGAGCTGGTCAACGAGGTCCAGAAGATGCTCGCTGCTTGAGGCGGCCAGCGGTCCTTGCCTCCTCGCAAACGAGCCGATATGAACTCGGCGGGCCCGGGCGCGTAGCTCAGCGGAAGAGCACTACCTTGACATGGTAGGGGTCACAGGTTCGATCCCTGTCGCGCCCACCATCAACTGTATGTTTCTTCCTTATTTTTGGAAACGCCCTCGCGCCGATCCTTTCCAATTCCTTTCGATTCAATAGCGATTCAATAGCAAACAGGGGGCGGTGGCAGTGCTCCTGGATGAGCGCGATGACGCAGTCGGTGGCGAGCGCCCACCGTCCCTGAAGACCATCGCCAATAAAGCAGAAGCCATCAGGGAGGGTCAAAGACGCAGAAGTGGCTAGCAGAGCGCGCCAAGGCGTTAACTCGCGCATTCTTGTATTTTGTTGCCGGGCAGGAGTAGCGCGTTGGAGCGCGGAGCGGCGCCGATCGGCGCGCGGCACCTGGCTGGAGGCGACCCATGCGATTAATGCTCATCGTAGTGACCGTAGCGGTGGCAACGTTGCTCGACCTTCGCGTCAGCCAAGCCACTCAAATGCCGTGGTGCGCGGGCACTAATAAGGGCGGTTTCTTTTCTTACAATTGCAGTCTGCCAACCTACGAAATGTGCGTGCAAGAGGTGATCGCCGGCAACCGCGGATTTTGCGGTCCGAACCCGTATTACCGTGGGCCCGAATTCGTTCCGCCCAGGGCCAAGCGGAAGCGATATTATTATTGATCCATGCAAGCTCAGCGTTTGGGGTCGGTGGCCGCGACTAGGCAAGCCTAAGGGGGAATCGCGAAAGAGTCCCGAGTGCTTACAAGCGAAAAGGCCGCCCGGTGGCGTGCCGAGCGGCCAAATGCCTAACGTTCACATATTGTCGTTCGCGGTAAGCACGATTCGACCGCGCAAGAAAATGCGTTATTCGGTTTTCATCTTGCAGCGAGAGTATGAGTCGCTCCAAAGCGCGCTTCAGTCTTTGGCAGTCCGCACGCTTCGCTCGTCGGCAAGGCCAAGCCTGTTCGCGACGATCGCGCGATTGGCGCCCGAGAACAAATGTTTGGCGCGAAATAACAAATCCCAGGACGCAGGCAAGGCGAAATCTTCATCCGAACACTCGCGCCCGCTTGCACGGGCGCTCTCTCTGTGTATGGAGTCAACAATGAAAATCACAAAGCCCTTTCCTGGACTGGGACCCGGCGAGCAAAAGCGATTAACGGAAATCCGCTTCTTGGCGCAAGTCGATTTGGCGATGGCAAAGATAGTCGCAGCCGATTGGGTCTTGTCCAACAACCAGCGACGTATTGCGTCAAGCCGCGTGCCGCACCGTCAAGTTTTTGCATTCGTCGTGAGCGACTAAGCGCCGCCTACGGGCGGCGTCATAGTGTTCGAGCGGCGCTCAAAGGCTGGATCGATACGGCGTGTCCTCGTTTTCTCCCGAGTATGAAGTAGCTCACACATCGCCGCAAAAAATATAGCGCAGACTGACCGGGATCGGGGCGACCGCACGGGATGCGCGATGGCCGCCGAGACGAACCATCGTTTGTCGAGATGGAGCGCTTGATATGGTTGATATGATGACGACCGCGCTTGACGTAGGAATAATGGCTGGAGTCGTCATGTTCGTCGCTTTCGGTCTTGCGCTACGCCCAGGACCATCTTGATCGTCACGTTGATCCGCGAGAGCGTCGGCGCGTCGGCGCCACAGGTCCTTCGGAGCGATCTTAAAGACCTGTTGGAACCGCTCCGGAAGTTCGTTCTCATTGATCGTGGTGGAGATTCTGCATCGAATTCGCTTATTCTCGTCGCCAGCTCTTGGCGAATGCGGCCATTGCGGCCTCGCGCGTCTCAGCAAAGCCGTGTGTGGGCGTGCGATCCTCGTGGTGCCCGAAGGCTAACGGTCTGGCTTGGGCGCTCCCCGGGGCCGTATCCCTGAAAGTAGGGTCTCAAATATATTCGCGACCTTAACGTGATCCTCCTCATTGCCTCTAATGTTCAGTTCTATTGCAAAGCCCTCGCTGAACGAGTCGTAGACCGGCGCCAGCACCGTGCGCGCCTCGCCATGCTCACGAATGCGACATGCCGGCATGGCTCGTTCATGTCGGCTATCGGGGCAAGACCGGAAATCATTTGCTCGTTGTGAGCTTTACCGGTTTTGACCTCCTCGCGGTTCGCCCAGATCACATTGCGGGCTGCGAAGAGTCTTAGTAGCCGCGCCGCACTGCCCGCCGCGTGGCGCGCCTATTCACGCCGGCAACGCTTCCAGCGCTAAGTGGCTGCCCCACTCGGGCATCCGCACTGTCTAGGGACAATGACAGACCTTTATGTTGGGATTGATGAAGCGAAATAGGAGTTGCGCACAGTACAGCAGCACCCAGTAGAGTTGCTCCAATCATGCACATCTTTTTCATGACGTTCTCCTGGTTAGAAGCCCCTTGGAGATATAATGCCCGCTTGTACGGCCGCGGTCTGAGCAAAATTGCTCACTCGGAGGGCGCGCCAGCTGACAAAGCCGGCGAGGTCACCCGCCGTAATGCAAGGGGACATACCCATGACGCCCGAAGCGCGCGCATCCCACTCGTGATACGCTAAGCGCGCGGCCAACCGACCGCGCAGCGCCATGGCCTTCTGGTGTCCAGCGTTGGCATCAGGCGGGGGAGCAAGCCCCATGTCCGACAGCGTCGGCACCCGGGGATTGGCTTTCGTGGCTCAATGGCTGGCCTATGCCCTCCCCTACCGACGCTTCGTCGGCGTCCTTACGGACGCCAACGCACGGCTCGGGGCCGATGTGCATCTCTACTCCTTCATCGTAATGGACTTGCACCACTTACTCCTTGCCGGTCTCCCGGCGCACTTCGAGTCCTGCATGCCCAGCCACGCGGTCCGGTCTCCGCTGGATCGAATTCAAGACAGCCGAACCGTTGGGCGATGGCAGCGTGGCGCTAAAGTAATGCTCGAAGCCGATCACACCAATTATTCATTTCAGACGGAAAAATGCATTCGCCAAAAGCTGGAGACGTGAATACGCCGAGTGAGCAATTTTGCTCAGACCGCGTCCGTATAAGCGGGCATTCTATTTCCAAGGGGCGCTTGGGATCGAGGCTTGGCTTTGTTGGAGACGCTCCCGTGCCCGCATCCCATTACATTCATCCCGAATTCGGCTTTTTCTGTCCCACCCCACGCTTTGGTCGCAGGCTACGAGTAGCGCTGGCGTGTCTTGTCGTCGCGGGGGTCGGCGCAGCTATGATGACCGCAGCCGACCGCCCCAAGTTCGCTGCGCCGGTCACACGCGCCGACGAGGCATCCATTGCCGAGACGACCACAGCCACGAGCCTGGCACCGTTCGCCAGCGTCGTTTCCCGACTACTCATCGTCGCAGGCGCACAGACCACCGCGGACAAGCCGTCCTGCGTCGGCGAATCCCAGACCGAAGGCAATTGTGTTTCGGTCAAGCTGCGCAAGCCGCGCATGGTTTGGGTGGCGAACAATCGCCCAGCAATCGCTGCCGTTGCTCTCGGCCGCAGCGCCGCTCCAACGACGGGCGGCATCGATGCGGCACTTCTCGCCGCCCGCACTGGCTCCCAAGGCAACCCGGCGAGGCTCGGCGAGGCAGCGATCGCGGCCGCGAACTCGACGGAGCCGCAGAACACTATTGCTACGCCCAAGAACAAGAAAGCGCAGAAGTCGGCGCGCGGTCAGAACCATCGCCGCGACCAGTACCGGTATGGCGCTCCGTCCTGGCGGGAGGTCCGGGTCGACGATTGGGCGGCGCGCCGTTACGCGCCAAGGGAGCGAGACTACCAGCGGGGCGCATACGGTCGCGAAGGCTTCACGCCCAATTTCTGGTAAGGAAGGTCGCGTCCGTTTGGTAGCTGATTGTTCTCTAATTTCGGGTTCGGTGTCCGGAATTTCAAGCTCTCCGCGATCATTCCTTGCCGGACCCACCGTTCTCTCCGCGGTAGGGGGCCTGCCCTACATCGATCGAAACGATGATGCCGCGCGCAGCTTGGCGCCGCATCTGCCATTGTCGCGGCTGGACGAAAACGCGGTTTTTTGTTAGGGCAAGTCCAATCTTGAGCGGCGGAGATCGTGCGCCTGCTTACCGCGGGCGCCAGCGTCGGCGTCCGACACCGGCCGGCTCCCGTAGGACACGCTTGCCCCAGACGAGGACCAGCGATTTAGGCGAATCCGATTCTTTCGCGGTGTGGCTGAGCGTTTTCCGTGAGATCGGCGCATCGATTCAGGGAGTGCTCCGATCGTGGCAATCCCGAGCGAACCCATTGGAAGTATTCCAAGGCCGCCGACGCTGATCGAAGCAGCGCGAGCGTTTCGATCCGGACGCATCTCGCAAGCAGAGCTGCTTTCGCAGCGCGATTCCGCCGTTCAAGATACCATCGCGCGATTTGAAGCGACCGGCTCCAAGGTCGTTACGGACGGCGAACAGGCGAAGGAGAGCTTCGCCACTTATCCTATTCAGGGTCTAACGAACATTGTCGCGGACGGGACGCCGATTCCATTCGCGGATGGACACATCCGACAGTTTCCTCGATTGTCGGCGGGGCCGTTCAAATATCGCACTCCCGCGGATGTCTATCTGGAAACGGCACAGCGCTACGCGCATGTGCCGGTCAAGCAAGCCGTCATCTCTCCCTCGGCCTTGAGCCTCCTGTATCCGCAACGGGCCATTCCCGGCTATTCGCGCGAGGATTACCTCGATGCTCTGCTGCAGGAGCAGGAAGGTGAGATTCGACGCTGTCTGCAAAAAGGCGCTCACGCGGTCCAGATCGACTTCACGGAAGGGCGGCTTTCCATCAAGCTCGATCCGACTGGGCGGCTCCTGCGCAGTTTCATCGACTTGAACAACTTGCTCCTGGAACGCTTTTCGACCGAAGAACGAAAGCGAATCGGCGTCCATACCTGTCACGGCGCGGACCGCAACTCGACCCACAGCGCGGGGGTCGACTATGCGCAGTTGTTGCCCAGCTTGTTCGAACTGAAGGCGGGAAATTTCTACATGCAGTTGGCAAGCGAGCCTGACCGCAAGCGCGTGCTGAAAATGGTCCGCGAGTACAAGAAAAGCCACCAGCGCGTCTTCGTCGGCGTGATCAACGTCCTGGAACGGCGCGTGGAGACGCCTGAGGAGGTCAGAGACCGTGTGCTCGAGGCGGCCGAGTACATTGCGCCCGATCAACTGGGGACCACAGACGACTGCGGTTTTGCTCCTTTCAGTGATGACACTTCAAGGTCCAGGGATATGGCATTCGCGAAGATTTCTGCCCGCATCGCGGGCACGCAGTTGGCGGCGAGGATACTCGGTATCGACTAGGGGTAGGACCTTGCACTGCTATCATTTAGGGACTCTCAAGGAAGGGCAACGCGGCTAGATTGAAGATCGATGAATCAGGTGGATGAGAGTAGACGAGTTGAAGACGCGGCCGCGCGGCTGAACAGCAGCCTGCTGGCTCTTTCTCGATGCAACCGCTTGCTCTGGCAAGCGCGCGAGGAGCAGGAGCTGCTGCAGTCGATCTGCCAAATCCTTGTCGAGACGGCTGGAGTTCGTCTCGTCTGGATTGGTTACTGCGAAGACGACGCCGAGAAGACCGTCCGTCCAGTCGCAAGGGCCGGTAACGGCCTGGATTACCTGGACCGCGTCAAGATCTCCTGGGGCGATTCGGACGCGGGAAGAGGACCGGTCGGCGATGCCATCAGGACAGCAAGGTTCTGTTGGGTCGATGATATCCGCACGGACCCGAGATTTTCGCATGGGCGAACCGAGGCTACGGCGCTGGGATATCTTTCCTGTGTTGCATTTCCCTTGGTCGCTGATGCGGGATCGCAGGGTCTTCTCGATCTGCGTGGCGCGCTTACCCTTTATGCCGACGCTTTCGACAGGGGCGAAATCGAACGATATGCGGATTTGGCACCGAACTTGACTTGCGCCGTAGCAAGGCTCCGCAGCAATTTGGCGGACGAGGTCACTTACGGAGTGAGCGCGCTGCGCGCTCGGAAGGACCAAAAGCGCGCAGAAGAGGCGCTGCGCGAGCGCGCCGAACTCCTCGACCTCACGCACGACACGATCTTCGTGCGCGACATGAATGACGTCATCACCTTCTGGAACCGTGGCGCGGAAGAACTCTACGGATGGAAGAGTGAGCAGGCTGTCGGCAAGGTCACTCACCAGCTCACGCAGACGATCTTTCCCGCACGGCTCGAAGAGATCAATGCGGAGTTGTTCCGGACGGGCCGCTGGGAAGGAGAGCTCATACACACGAAGCGCGACGGCACACAGGTCACGGTGGCGAGCCGATGGGCGTTGCAGCGAGACGCGGATGGAAAACCCACTGCGATTTTGGAGACCAACAACGACATCACCGAGCGCAAGCGGGCGGAATATCTGACTCGGCACGTGTTCGAGAGTTCGCCTGATAGCATAGCCATCGTCGGAAACGATTACCGGTATCAACGGGTCAATCCGGTCTATGCGCAATTTTGGGGGATGCCCGCCGAGAAGATCGTCGGAATGCACATCGCTGACGTCGTAGGCAGGGAAGTCTTCGAGCAGAGGGCAAAATCGAACTTGGACCGGTGCTTCGCGGGAGAAGAAGTCAGCTTCGCAGAGTGGTTTGCCACCCCTCATGGCCGGAAGTACCGGGCGATCAGCTGTTCGCCGCTGCGGCCGAACTTGCAGCGGGTGCAAGCCGCGCTCGTGATCGCCCGCGACCTGACGGAGCATGTGCTTGCATCCGAAGCCTTGCGCGAGGTGCAAATGCAGCTCGCGCACGTCAATCGCGTCACGACGATGGGGCAGCTGGCGGCCTCGATTGCCCATGAAGTCAACCAGCCGCTCGCCGCGGCGGTCACCAACGCACACGCCGCTTTGCGCTGGCTTGGCGCCCAACCGCCTGATCTGGAGGAGGGCCGGCAGGCGCTCGGCTATATCATCAAGGACGGCCATCGAGCCAGCGAAGTCATCGACCGGATCCGCGCCCTGATCAAGAAGGCGCCTGCGCGGAATGATCCGTTGGACATCAACGAAATCGTTCTCGAAGTCATCGCTCTGGCCCGTAGCGAAGTGCTGGGCAATGGCGTCTCGCTGCAGACCCAACTCGCGAACGGCTTGCCGCTCGTTCGAGGAGATCGGATCCAACTGCAACAGGTGATGCTCAACTTGGTCGTCAACGCCATCGAGGCGACGAGCAGTACCAGCGAGGGAGCGCGAGAGTTGCTGATCGGTACCGGAAAAGACGCATCGGATGCCGTGCTTGTCGCGGTGCACGATTCGGGCCCGGGCCTCGACTCCGAGGGATTGGGCCGCCTGTTCGACGCGTTCTACACGACCAAGGCGGGCGGCCTGGGCATGGGGCTCGCGATCTGCCGCTCGATCATCGAAGCGCATGGGGGACGCATATGGGCGACGGCGAACGTGCCCCGGGGTGCTGTCTTTCAGTTCACCCTGCCTGTGGGATGAGGGTCGCATAGCGCTGGCGGCCGGACCTTCCGCTTTTGCAAGGATCTCAGCAAGAACCGACCAACCATGGCAATCCGCAGCAAGTGCTGGGTCCCGTCGTCCCTAAACTGACGGCACTTGCCATGAGGTGACACATGAGAAATCGCACCCTGTGTCCTGTCCAAATAGCGGCAGCCGTGAAATCTGCGTTTTGTGCGATGGCCGCGCTAGCGCTCGGCGCGTCGACGGGTCTTGCCGCCGGAGATGCCGCAGCCGGACAGCAGCTGTTCGCGAGCCACTGCGGCATCTGCCACGCGACCCAGCCTGGCGTGAACAGGATCGGTCCATCGCTTGCAGGCGTATTCGGCCGCAAGAGCGGAACCGAAGCCGGGTACAACTATTCGCCCGCACTCAAGGCGGCTGCCATCACCTGGGATGAGAAGGAGCTCGACAAGTTCCTTCAAAATCCCGCTGCCGACGTTCACGGCACCAAGATGGTCGTCAGCGTGCCCGGCAACGACGATCGTCAGAACGTCATCGCCTATCTCAAGACGCTGAAGCCCTGAATGTCCCGCGCCGGAGGACCCGGAAGGAAGACGGGGATGCAAGGGGCAGCGTGAGCGCCGCAATTGCAACTGCTACGGCAAGACCGGCCCAACCCGCGAACGCCCGAAGCCGAGCAATGTGCCTGCGGCCCATCATTGCGCCTCACTCGGAACGGCCCGGTGTGGCTCCGGTGACGGGCTGTTCGGTGACGGCCGGTGTGGTCGTCGTCTGGTCAAACGATCGAGATAAAGGAACACGACGGGGGTGGTATAGAGCGTCAGGACTTGGCTCAGGGCCAACCCGCCGACGATGGCGTAGCCGAGTGGCTCGCGTATCTCGGAGCCGGTTCCAGTGCCGAGCATGAGCGGCACGGCGCCAAGCATCGCCGCCATCGTCGTCATGAGGATCGGCCGGAAGCGCTTGATGCAAGCTTGGTAGATCGCCTCCTCCGGCGGCAGGCCTTGTTCGCGCTCGGCGTGAAGAGCGAAGTCGATAAGCATAATGCCGTTCTTCTTGACGATGCCGATCAGCAACAGGATGCCCACGATGGCGATCACGCTCAGATCGAAGCCACACGCCATCAACAGCAGCACCGCCCCGATGCCGGCGCCCGGCAAGGTTGAGAGAATGGTGATCGGGTGGATGGTGCTTTCGTAGAGAATGCCCAAGATAAGATAAATGACCACCAGAGCTGCGGCGATCAGGATCGGCGTGCTCTTCAGGGATTGCAGATAGGCTTGGCCGTTTCCCTGAAAACTTGTGGCCAACGATAACGGTTTGCCCAATTCCTTCTCGACCTGCTGAATGGAAGCGACAGCTTCTCCAAGCGAGGTTCCCGGAAGCAGGTTGTACGAGATCGTCACGGACGGAAATTGGCCCTGGTGATTGACCACCAGCGGCGAGACTTTGATGGCGCTGGTGATGAGGGTGCGCAAGGGCACCTGTTGGCCGGTCGATGAACTGACGTAGAGCTGCTCGAGTGCTTCCGGTCCGTACTGAAACTTGGGCGGGACCTCCAGCACGACGTGGTACTGACTCATCTGTGTGTACATCGTCGAAACGATGCGCTGGCCGTACGCGTCGTTGAGGATGTTGTCGATGGTCGAGGGCGTGATGCCATAGCTCGATGCCACATCGCGGTTGATCGTGATGTCGAGCAGCGGGCCCGCATTCAACTGGTCGGTGGTGACGCCGGTGATGCCCGGCAATGCCCTGATCTTCTCGAGAAACAGGGGAGCCCAGTGGCTGAGTTCGCCCGGATCGGAGTCGGCCAGCGTGTACTGGTACTGGGTCTTGTTTAGCCGGCCGCCGATCGTGATGTCCTGCGCCGCCTGCATATAGAGGGTGATGCCCTGGATCTTGGCGAGCTTTTGCTGCAAGCGCAGGATCACTTGGTCCGCGCTCGCGTCACGCTCGCTTTTGGGCTTCAGCGCGATGAACATACGGCCGGTGTTGGTCGTGGAATTGCCGCCGCCGGCGCCGATGCCGGTCCCAACCGAGGCGACCGCAGGATCCTCCAGCACGGCAGCGACCAATGCCTGCTGCCGCTCGGCCATGGCCTGATAGGAGATGTCCTGCGCGGCCTCGGAAAAACCGAGGATCAATCCGGTATCCTGCTGCGGAAAAAAGCCTTTGGGAATGACCGTATAGAGGCATCCCGTAAGTGCCACGGTACCGAGCATGACCATGAGCGTGCTGAAGCGATGCCGCAGCACGACCTTCAAGCCGGCCTCGTAGAGATTGAGAAGGGCATCGAAGCCACGTTCGAACAGGCGGTAGATGCGGCCATGCTGCTCGCTCTCCGGCTTGAGCAGGCGGGAGCACATCATCGGCGTGAGCGTCAATGCGATTACCAGCGAGAGCACAAGCGCCACACTCACGGCGACGGCGAATTCGCGAAACAGCTCTCCAACATAGCCACCCATCAGGAAGAGCGGAATGAAGACGGCAATGAGTGAGATCGTAATCGACACGATGGTGAAGCTGATCTCGCCCGCGCTCTTGAGAGCGGCCTCCATCGGCGAGAGGCCCTCTTCCAGATGGCGCACCGTATTCTCGATCACGACGACGGCGTCGTCGACGACAAACCCGGTCGCGATCGTCAAAGCCATCAAGGAGAGATTGTCGAGGCTGTAGCTCAGCTCGTACAGCACCGCGAAGGTGCCGATCAACGACAGCGGCACCGTGACGGCGGGAATGATGGTTGCCCAAACGTTGCGCAGGAAGAGAAAGATGACCATCACCACCAGCGCGACCGAAAGTACCAGCGTGAATTGCACGTCGGCAACCGAAGCACGGATGGTCTCGGTTCGGTCGGAAACGACGCTAATCTTGATGCCCGACGGGATCGACGCCTGCAGCACCGGCATCATTGCTTTGATGCGGTCCACCGTGGCGATGACGTTGGCGCCCGGCAAGCGCTGGACCGGCAGGATGATGGCCCGCTGCTTGTTGAACCAGGCGGCGATCAGATTGTTTTCGGGTCCGTCGATCGCTTGTCCCACATCCTTGACCCGTACCGGTGAACCGTTGCGGTAGGCGATGATCAAGTCGGCATAGGCCTCGGGCTTGAACAGTTGGTCGTTGGTGTTGAGCGTATAGCTCTGGCGCGGGCTGTTTAGCGTGCCCTTCGGCTGATCGACGTTGTCGACGCTGATCACACTGCGGACGTCTTCGAGGCTTAGCCCGCGCGCGGCCAGCGCCTGAGGATCGACCTGGATGCGGATGGCCGGCTTTTGCCTTCCGGCGATGCCAACCAACCCCACGCCGGATATTTGCGAGATCTTTTGCAACAGAATGTTTTCCGCATAGGCATCGACCGTGGTGAGGGGCAGCGTGTCCGAAGTTGCCGCAAGCACGAGAATTGGCGTGTCGGCCGGGTTCACTTTGTTGATCGTCGGGGGATACGGCATGTTGGAGGGCAGATAGGCATTCGCAGCGTTGATGGCGGACAGCGCGTCCGCTACGCAGCCATCGATCTGCCGGCTCAAATCGAATTGCAGCGTGATCTGCGTGTAGCCGAGCGCGCTCGAGGAGGTCATCTGGGTGAGGCCCGGGATCTGGCCGAACTGCGTCTCGAGCGGCGTTGCCACGGAAGATGCCATGGTCTCCGGATCGGCGCCGGGCAGCTGTGCGGTGACCTGGAGCGTCGGATAGTTCACGTTCGGCAGCGCCGCGATCGGCAGCAGCGGATAGGCCGCGAGGCCGCCCAGCAATAGGCCGACCATCAGCAGCGCAGTCGCGATCGGGCGTGCGATAAAGGGTGCGGAGATATTCATGGGATCGGCGTCTGCAGCGCGTCCTGCGCTGCCGCCTCCTCTGCCGCCTTCCCATGCAGGATGGTCACATGGATGCCCGGCTGCAGCTTGTATTGTCCGTCGACGACCACCTGCTCGCCCGCCGACAGACCGGAATCGATGAGGGCTTGCCCGCCGCTCACCTGGGCGACTTTGACCGGCCGCACTGCGACCGTGCTATCCGCGTTGATCACGTAGACGTATGGACCCTGCGGTCCCTGCTGCACCGCCGACGCGGACACCGTCAGCCCGTTATGGCGCGTGTCGAGAAGCAGCCACGCATTTACGAGCTCTCCGGGCCACAACCGATGCGCTTTATTGGGAAAGTTGGCGCGCAGCCGGACGCTGCCTGTCGTTTGCACGATTTCGTTGTCGATGAAGTCGAGGCTCCCTTCATCGAGCTTCATCGTGTTGTCCTGACTGTAAGCCACGACTTTGAGTGGCCCATTGGCCAGGTGCTGTTGGATCTGCGGCAGGTGTGTCTGCGGCAGCGTGAAAATCACCGAGATCGGCTCGACCTGCGTGACGACAACCAGCCCATTCGGGTCGGTTGGATGAATGATGTTGCCGATGTCGATCTGTCGTATGCCGGTCACTCCGTCGATGGGCGAGGTGAGCTGTGTATAGCTGAGTTGCGTCTGCGCCCATTCGATCATCGCCTCGTCGGCCTTGATTGCCGCCTGCAGTTGCCCGACCTGCGCCTTCTGCGTCTCGACCAGTTGCGGAGTGGCCCAGCCTTGATTGCCCAATGTCGTATAGCGTTTGAGATTGGATTCCGCGTTCGTGAGCTGGGCTTGATCGCGGCTGCGGTTGGCAGTCGCCTGATCGAGCTGCGCCTGGTAGGGCCGCGGATCGATCACGGCGAGCAGGTCGCCGGTCTTGACCGCCTGCCCTTGGGTGAAATTGATCTGTGTGATCTGCCCCTGGATCTGGCTGCGGACGATCACGGTGTTGTAGGCAATGACGGTGCCGATGCCTTGCAGATAAATCGGCACGTCGTGGCTGATGACGGTGCCGGCAACGACCGGAGCGGTCGGGACCACTGCCGGCTGAGCCGATACCGCCTCGGACGGAAACCGATGCGGGACGACTAGCGCGCCAACGATTGCGGCGACGGCAAATGCCGAAATCGCGGCAATGATGACTTTGAGTCGCATTGGATGCTCCCCAACAGGTGCTTGCGTATCAGCAGGCACCGGAAGACGTTGATATGTTGCCCGTTGCCGGACACGGGGCCGGGCTGAGACCCGGATTGCTTAATTCGGTTGAGCCGATCGGGATCGTCGGGACGCCCAGTTGCGAGGTCGCCGGCGTCGAGGTGCCCGACTGCGAGGACGTGGCGCTGCCTGTTGCGGAAGCTGGGGCACACGTCGTCGTGACCGGAGCCGCTGCTCCCGGCAGCGTCGCGCCGGTCATGATTCCAACGCCACTATTGTCGAACAGCGCGGTCGAGCTCGATGTCCCCGTCGTCGCATTGCCGGGACTGGGTGGTGAACATGCCGTGGCTGAAGCAACGCCATTGGAAGTGCCCGAGCTCACGCCGGGCGTTGCGAGTGGGGTGGCTCCCAAGGGAATTCCCGTTGGCGCGACCGCCGTCCCGGAGGTGCTCATGCCGAAGGGCGAAGTCGTTGGCACCGCCGGGGTAGGCGTGCCCATCCCGCGACCCTGGGCATGAGCGCAGCTGGTGGTCACGAAAATCGCGGTTGCTATGGCAATCAAGCGGCGTGTCACTGCGCTCTCCCGACTTTCACGCAAGGCTTCGACGATACGCGGTCGGTGTCGACCCGGTCGTCTTGCGAAAGGCTGCCGTGAACGAGCTGGTTTCGCTGAAGCCGACCTTCAGCGCGATCTGGGTGACCGAGCACGTGGGCTGCGCCAAGAGCATCTTGGCGTGCTCGATGCGACGGGCGTTGTGATAGCGATGAGGCGGCATGCCGAACGATCGCTTGAACGCCCGGCAGAAATGATACGCGCTCAGCCGAACGAAGCGCGCCAGGGTGGCGAGCGGGATATGCTCGGCGATGTGGTTTTCGATATACGCGGCTACGATGCGCTGCTGCCAGCCGGCGAGACCGCCGCGTGCCGGCGGTTCGACGCGGCGCGCGCCGGCGTTGCGGCGCACGAGCTCGTGTGCCAGCACCACGCCGAGCGCCTCGCAATAGTGTCGATTTTCAGCGCCATTCTCGATCAAGGCCGCCATTTTGACGGCCGTCTCCCACGGCGTGTTGTCTTCGAAGAACAAGCGCGGCGCCAAGGCCGTGCCCGCTGCACCCGCGCTTGGAGCGAGCGGCGTTTTGGCGGGATCGAAATAGAAATAGACAATGCGGCCGCGCGTACGAGGCTCCTGCCACTCGCGATACTCATGACCGGCCGGTACAAAGGCGAGCTTGCGTTTGACATCTCGCAGCGTCGACCGGGGTAAACCCTCGATCAGCGTCTCGCCGTTGCTGCGGATGCCTTCCTCGTAGGCGACAAGCAAGTGCAGAGGTCCGCGAAAGCGAAATTCGACCTTGTCGTGTGTGAGTGCTTGCACGACCTCGATGGCCATGCCGTTCCATGCGAGCCTGCGGCGTGTGACTGCATCGGATGGAAAAATCTCGACTGCCTGATCGACGACCTCGCTGACATGAAAATCTGAGAGCGCCCTAAGCAGGTCGTGGCGCGACTGCTCACCTTCCTTGTCAGCGCGCGAATGCTGGTCGACAGATCGCAACATCGGGATCCGCGGAACGAATGAACCGTGGCGCTCGGAAGGAGTCCTGCTGTCAAAGCGAGGACGTAGCGCTGAGTTCGTGCGGAGCGAATTGTTCAGCATGGCCTTGCACCGTTAGGGTCGTGGCACCTCGGATAGCGAACCCGGCTGCCGTTGTAGGCCCGACACGCTGAAGGTATGTCGGCGAAGGCGAACAGCTCCATCCTACGGAGGTTGACGCACCTATCGCATAGGTTTGCGTCCCCTATACTTTGGTTTGGGGCGTTACACGGCCGTGGCGCGAACTTAGGCGTGCGGCGATTGCGGGCCGCAAAAGCCGAGAGGTCATGGCCGGGCTTTGTCCCGGCCATCCACGTCTTAATTTGAGGCTGAGCCGCGACAGAGACGTAGATGCCCGCGACAAGCGCGGGCATGACTGACGAGAACGAGTGGTTCGACCAAGCCGTGGCAGCCGGAATCGACGGTAACCGTTGCACTACGAAGCGACGTTGACCGGCAGCACGAATTGAAAGACCGAGCCGCCCTCGGCGCCGGCCGACACCCAGAGTCGGCCATCATGGCCCTCGATAATCGATCGGCAAATCGCTAAGCCCAGCCCCATGCCGTTGGACTTGGTCGTGAACAACGGATTGAAAATACGATCGACGATCTTGGGGTCGATTCCCTCTCCAGTGTCTGCCACTGAAATCAGCACGCCGCCCGGTTCCTGGGTTGCCGATTTGATCCGCAAGATCCGCGGCCACTTCTTCCCCGCCATGGCCTCGATCGCGTTGGCCATTAGATTTGTGAGCACCTGCTGCAGCTGGATCCGATCCCCTTTCGTCAAGGGCAGGTGCTCGTCCAACTCGAGTTCGACGGAAATTCGGTTCCTCTGGAACTCGCCTTTCATGAGTGCAAGAACTTCGTGCACGAGATCATTGAGGTTCAGTGCGGCCCTGTTCCGTCCATCCCTCTTGACCATTGCCCGGATGCTGCCAATGAGGTCTCGGGCACGATAGGCTGAATTGCGAATCTGCTCGAGCGTCGCCTTGACTTCATCGAGATCCGGTGTCGGGCGCCCCATCCAGCGCGAGGCCGCATCGACGTTCGTGACGATACTGGCCAGCGGCTGACGCATCTCATGCGCAATCGAGGCTGACAACACGTCCAGCGTCATCAGTCGCGCTTCGCGTTCTCGCCTTTGCGCCATCACGGAACGCGCAAGTCGCGCATAGAGCAAAGCGGTTTCGGAAAGCAGGACGGCCAGCACGAGCGTCGAGGAAACGAGAAAGTAGACGCGTGCGGCATACCATCCGACAACGTAACGGCGACCGACTAAAGTGATCAGACAAAGCTCGATCACCAAGCCGCACATCACGACCATGAGCCACAGATCGAGCACGGACCGTCGCCTCGACCACAGCAGCGCGAGCGCAAACAAGGCCAACAGCAAGAACAGCGCGTTCCAATAAATCTGCGAGCGATCGAGAATCGAGAACGGCAAACCGCCCGGCGTCGAATCCCTCGTGGTCGTAGCAAGCCACGCCACAAGGTCGACGGCTACCAAGACCCCGGCGGCGCTCAAAAGAACGGCGAAACACGATAACGCGCGCGGCCACGCCGTTCTCGCGTCGTGATCTTTGAGTAGAGTGTAGCCGATCACCGAGAGCGGAAAGACAAGGCGCCAGATCCTGGTGAGCACTCCCCATGTGGTACCCGCCATGTCGCTCTCCCCGAACAGGTCCGGAAACGTAAGAGCCCAGGGGATGGTGATGAGCGCGCTGAAGAGATAGCCGGCGGAAACAGCAAGCAGAGCGCGCGAGCGAACGATGGAAAATTGAACGAACAACAAAGCGGATGTGATCGAACTGATCACGAACATTGCGGCGGCATATGCGGGAATGAATTCTCTGATGTATCCGAGCGGCACCGTCGCGAAGGGGAGGGTGGCGCAGAATGCTGCGAGCAACACGAGCATGATGGCGAGAGCAAGCCGCTTCTGGCCCCGGCTCGGCGGCAGCGTCGACAGCAGGACCTGCTGCTCGTCCGAGACTCCCGTGGTAGCCGGCGCGGCCGCCTCTGCTCGCGAGCCGGTGCCGTTCTGAGCGATCGCGCGCAACTTCAGTTTTTCCGACTAGTCTCTATCGCCTTGTCGATGAGCGTTATCAGCGTTTGACTTTCGAACGGCTTGCTCAGGAAGCCCAAGGCCCCGGCCTCCATCGCGCGCGTCCGGATCCGCTCCTCGGGAAACGCGGTCATGAAGATGATGGGGATGTGGCGATCCTGTGCCAACAGCGACTTCTGCAGTTCGATCCCGCTGAGGCCCGGCATTTGCAAATCGGTGATCAGGCACGCCGTATCGTCGAGACGCGGCGATTGCAGGAACTCTTCTGCCGATGCGAACGTGCAGGCAGGGAAGCCGAGCGAGGTCACGAGGCTCTTCACCGCGCAGCGCATGGATTCATCATCATCGACGATGGAGATGGTCGGGCCGGTTCGCAACTGCTGATCCTCGATAGTAGAGCCTCTGCGGCGAGGAATCCTGGCTGCAGAGAACCCTTGTATTGAAGACAGATAGGTCATTGGGGCTGTCACAAGAATCATATCAAGGTATTAGGAGCTAGAAATTATCGCAAAGCCGACTCTTCGCTCCGTTGCGCGCGAGGCATGTCGGTGGCTTTGACGGCTAAACCTCGATGCCCTCAACGGGAAAGAGCGAGTAGAACACTGCGGGGGTAACGGATTCCACGCTTCCTTCTTCATCGACGATGCCGAGCACCAGTATCTCAACGACACCGAAGGTGGTGTCTTTGTTTCTGGCTGTAGCGAGCTGCCGCCCTCGCACATACGCGGTGTTGACGAGACCGCAGGCGGTCGGGTCGTGCACTTCGCTATTGACCGCACTGATGGCAGCCGCCGCGTCGCCATCGTAGAGCGCAATGAACCGCTCCACTTGCTTCTCGGTGTTACAGATGAGACTTGGGCCGAGCTCAACGTCCTGAGCTTGTGCCGCCGTGGCGAGGAGCAAGACCGACGGCACAAGGAGAAGCGCCCTCAAGCATGATGTGAAGCTCATGAGAACCCCCGAAACAAATGGCTGTTTCGAATGACGTCGAAGACCCACAGCCTTCGAGAACTTTGTCCAGCCGGTCCGACAGCGTCGGACAACGCCATGATCGAGCCAATGAACAGCAGCATAAGGTAGGGTTTCATTTTCTCAGTCCTGGACCGGCGATCGCGCCTAACTTCCGCTTCCGGGTGCCGGACACGGTCTCTTCCCAATCTATTCGGCGCGCGGGAAATGGCTTTGCGCCGATTGCCATTGTTGGTGCGGGCTTGCTGCAGCCGATGTCGACGTTCGCCGACTTCCTCCGAATTGGCGCAAAAGCGCGGCAAGCGAGGCAATATCGCCACAGCACTCGCGTTCGAACGCGCTAACTTTCCAGACAGTGACGATGGCCACTTGGGATTGACGGCTACCTATGTCGCGACCTCCCGGCTTGACCTCCCAGGGTCCGCTCCCCCCGCCCTGCTCGGCCGGTAGGTCATTACGAGACCCGGTGTCCTCCCTCCGCGTTTCGTTTCGGACATAGGCACTTGGGCCGGTGGCGCAGCGCCACCGGCCCTTTTTATGTTCTGTGTGTCCAAGCCGTTAGATCGCCGGTGCGGGAGCGTGGGCTTTGTTTGCTGTTGCTACAGCGCCGCTTGCCATTCGCTTTGGGTTGCAAAAGTCGCGCGAGGGCTAAACGTCGGTATGGCCTTCTCAACCAAACGTCGCATGCGACTCAACCTGCGTAGAATGGATCGAGAGCATCTGCATGATTATGTCTGACGAGTCGAGGCTTACGTAGCTCGGAGATACTGCAGATGACTTTCGGCTGGTTTCTGCTGTGGCTTAACTTGGCGATCGTTCTCGGCGTTCCATTATGGGGCAAGCCGTAATCCACGCCGTACAATCCCAGGCACAGCATCGATATTGCAACGCGAGCCGGGCGAAGCTCGAGGCGCAAGGCGTCGACGATGACACCCTTGCTCGTCATGCCCCGCTTTATGCCGGGCATCCACCGCTTGCCCTTCCTTGACTCAACAAAGACGTGGATGGCCGGGAAGTCCCCGCCGACTTTGTCGGCGGGTGCCACAGCCCGGCCCGCATGGATAGGTCAGTCGCTTCTAGTCACGCGGCAACGCTGCTCGCCGGCGGCGCCATGAATTCGGGACCGACTGGGTCGCTGATCTCTGCGCTCAGGATGCGATCGATCTCTGCCTTGGCGGCTGCATCGAGCCGCCAGCCGCTCACCTCGCCAACCGGTTCGAGCTGGCCGGGATGGCGTGCGCCCCACAATGCGGTGGTGATGCCTTGATCGAGCATCCAGCGAATCGCCAGGTGGATCACGCGCTTGTGGAAGCGTTGCTGAGCGAGTTGATCGAGCCGTGCCACGGCAGCGAGATACTCGCCGAAACGTGGCTGCTGAAATTTCGGATCCGTGCGGCGAAGATCATCGCCCTCGAATTTGCTGTCCGGCCGCATCCGTCCGGACAGGAGGCCGCGGCAGAGCGCGCCATAGCCGAAGGTCGAGATCTTGTTCTTTCGGCAATAGGGGAGAATGTCGGCCTCGATGCCGCGCTCGAACAAGTTATAGGGCGGCTGCAGCACATGCAGCGGCGCAACGCGACGGAAGCGCTCCATTTGCCCGACCGAGAAATTGCTGACGCCGATGGCGCGGATCTTGCCCTGCTCGAACAGGGTATGCATGGCCTCCGCGGTTTCCTCGATCGTCACCAATGGGTCGGGCCAGTGGACTTGGTAGACGTCGATGTGATCAGTTCGAAGCCGGCGCAATGAATCCTCGACCTCTTGCAGGATACGTGCGCGGCTGGCATTGCGGAAGACTTTTCCATCCTGCCACTCAAGTCCCACCTTGGTCGCGATGAGCACGCGCGAGCGAAGGTTGCCCTCGGCGAGGGCCTTGCCGACGATTTCCTCTGAACGGCCGAATCCATAGGCAGGAGCGGTATCGATGAGGTTGATGCCGTGCTCGACCGCCGCTCGGATCGTGGCAATGGATTCCGCTTCGTCGGTTCCACCCCACATCCAGCCGCCGATCGCCCAGGTACCTAGGGCAACACGCGACACTTCGAGTGATGTGCCGGCAAGGGCGGCACGCTCCATCTCGATTTCGCCGGTTGCAGTTTCACGAGCCATGACGTCACTCCTTCGTTGAATCAGGCAGCGCTCCTTTGCGGGAACGGCTGCTCGTTGTCAGCCTTCAATCGCGCGGGATCGACCAGCGGCGCACGGGTCCGGAAGATTGCGCTACAGATTGCCGGCGCGATCCGCGACATCCCTGACTAATCTAGTAATGGCGGGATGCGGTGCTTGTTGCACCTTGCGGTGATTGGCCCGTTTTTGCTGAGAGTGAAATTCGAGCTTGCGATTCGACACCGCCGCTCGTCGAGTTGCGCTGCGCGCTGGTGAAAATGAACGCCGCTTGGCTGCTCGGTCGCTTAGCCTTGTTTGCTCCCCGATTTGGTCCGGCGCACGCCCAACAGTTCCGCCATTCTCACCAGGTCGGCCAGCGAGCGCGCGGCCATTTTGCGCATGACATGACCGCGATGGATCTTGACGGTGATCTCGCTCAGTCCCAGCTCGCCGGCGATCTGCTTGTTCATCAAGCCGGCAGTGACGAGGCCCATCACCTCGCGTTCGCGCTCGGTCAAGCCTTCGAGGCGTGCCCGCAGGTCCGACATCTGCCGCTCGTCCTTTCGCCGATTGCGATCGCGCTCGAGCGCTGCGGCAACGGCATCCAGCATGTCCTGATCGCGAAAAGGCTTGGTCAGGAAATCGACTGCGCCGGCTTTCATGGCCTGCACGGACATCGGGATATCGCCGTGGCCGGTCATGAATATGATCGGAATATGGATGTTCGCCTTGGCGAGCTCCGCTTGGAAATCGAGCCCGCTTAGTCCCGGCAATCTAACGTCGAGCACGAGGCAGCTCGCCACGTCGGGAAGCTTGCTGCGCAAGAAGTCCGCGCCCGAACCGAACGTCTCGACCCTCAGTCTGACCGATCGAAACAGACTTCTGAGCGCCTCGCGCATCGATTCATCGTCATCGACGACGAATACGGTCGGCTCTTCGGCAGTCGCGGGCTGACGAGCTGGACGCTCTGTCACGGCATTGTCTCCGGGCAGGACTTGCCAACAGAAGATAGCACTTCCACACGAGATTATCGAACGGGGTCAGCGGACTTCGGCCAAAAACAAATCCGTGTTTGCGTTCCTCATCGCGCATGAAGCGCATCGATTTTTCGCGGCAGCCTAAACCAAAGTATGGGGGCGTTGATCGTTCGGTTATGCGGCAAAAACCCAGGTATAGCTCATCCGATGATCGCTACGAGCCTATCTCCTCGGTGACTGCAAAGCACGGGCCGTTGGCCCACTGCCGTTTGCAGGAAGCCTCGGACAATCGTCCGTTATATGGAGAGGCATCATGAAAGCCCTCATCACTGCTCTCGCATTGGTCACGCTGCTTGCCAGCCCGACCTTCGCTCAGACTGCGGCCACCGCTGACAGTCCGATCTGTGGCGGCTACGGCTGGGGACCGAGCTCGCCCTGCTATGGTTCCGGTCCATAACGCCGCTTCGCGCGCCTCCGGTTCAGCGCAACTCTAGCCGGCAAGTCCGAATTCCGGCGAGACCGGCTACCGATAGTCGACTTCGGCGAGTGGGCGAAGGAATTCGTTTCGTAGCCTACGCGTTGGGTTGTGTTTCGTAGCGCGGCCGGCCCTGCGCCGGCCGTACTCACAAGCGTGCATGACTGCGGGAGAACCAAGATGCTCAAGACGGCACGGATCGCATCGCTTGCTGCGGCGGCGCTGCTTGCATCGCCTGCATTCGCCGCCTGGCCATTGGATCGAGCCGCGCAGGCCGAGCCGATCGGCGATCAGCGCATCATACGAGAGATCGTTATCGATGGCGGCCTGATCGAGGCCGGATCGGACGAGGCGCCCGCGAATGAGCTGCGGCCGAGTTGGGTCGAGCAACGCAGCGTTCTCGATCGACCGTATCAACACTCATGGTGAGAAGCGCCTGATATGTTCTTCCCGGTCTTTTGGACAGTCTATATCCCCATCGTCACAATCATCTTGGCTGCGGCCGGCGAGCAGCTGATCCATGCGTTGCGCCGGCTCCGCGCGCAAGCTCGGCTTGCCTGTTCGAACCGGCGGCGAGCGCGCGCAGTCCTCAATCCGTGAACTCAGGACATCCAATGTACGAGCCTCTGGTATCCGGTGGCACTGTCCGCAGGCTGTGGATTGGCGAAGCCGAGCTTTACCGCCAGCACTTGTTGCGCCTCGACGCCGGAAGTCGGCGCAATCGCTTCTGCGGCGTGGTTTCCGACGACTTCATCCGGCGGTATGCCGAGCCCTCCGCGCTGCGCAGCGCGTTCATTTACGGGTTCTTTGTCGACGGCGTGCTGCGCGGTGCGGCCGAGCTGCGCCTGCTCGAACCCGCAGGCGAGACGGAAGCAGCATTCAGCGTCGAGAATGCTTGGCAGAGCCATGGCGTGGGAACGGAGCTGTTCGAACGTGTGCTGCTCGCGGCCCGCAACCGCCAGGTCGAGCGGCTGCATATGCTTTGCCTCGCCGAGAACCGGCGCATGCAGCAGCTGGCGCGGAAATTCGACGCCGAGCTCAGCTTTCAATCCGGCAGTGTCACGGGGGAAATGAAAGCGCCACATCCGACGCCCATGTCCGTCATACGCGAGCTCATGGCGGACGGCACCGACCTTGCGACCGCGATGCTCGACGTTCCCTCACAGCTCGCAAAGCGGCTTGAAAATATGAACGGCCCGCCGGAGCGCCGGCGGCGGGATCGGCGATATGAGCGCCTGATGCCCGTTGATAACTGGCGATGAGCGCCTGATGCTCGTCCATGACCGGCGGTCCAGCAGGGGCAGATCAACGTTTTGAACGCACGTACGCGATGTTGGGCTCGAGGCGTTTCGCGTACTTTAGAGCGTGATGACTCTCGATAGAGTCACTTGCGCCTCCGCTGTCATGCCCCGCGAAAGCGGGGCATCCAGTAATCACGGAGAGTCTTGTGGTTACTGGATCGCCCGCTTTCGCGGGCGATGAGGACGGCCAACGATCCCAACCAAAAATCATCACGCTCTAGCTCCCGGAGCGGATTCAGGCTCGGTATGGCCCTGAACGCGGGGCAGGAGCGGGCCGCGTTTGCTCGGCCTATGACGCTCGTTCAATGGGTATGCGAAATTCAAAGATCGTGCCGCAAGGCGCATTGGCTCGGGTCGAGAGCCGTCCCCCGAGCCTCTCGAGTATCGACCGGCAGATCGCAAGGCCCATCCCCATTCCGCCGGGTTTAGTCGTGTAGAACGGCTGAAAGATGCGATCAGCCGCCGCCGGGTCCAGCCCTCGGCCTGAATCGCACACCGACACCCGCACATTGTTCGCGTCGTCTTTTTTGGAAGCAATCAACAGGTCACGTCTGGCGCCGTCGCTCATGGCCTCAATGGCATTGACTATGAGATTGAGGACGAGCTGCTGGAGCTCGATCCTGTCTGCCTGGACGGACGGCAAATCGTCGGCGAGCTCCGTGCGCAGCTCCACACGATTGCGATCCATTTCGGTGCGTGTCAGCCCGGCCACCTCACGAACGACGTCGTTGAGGTCAACCTGTTGCTTTTGGAACGGAGTTTTCCTGGTGAGGGCCCGAATACGGGCGATCACGTCCGCGGCGCGATTGGCGTCGCTGATGATGCAGCTTAGCGCTTCCCGGGCTTCTGCGAGATCGGGCACGTCGAGCAAGCGCAGACCGGCGCCGGCATTGGTGACGACGGCAGCGAGCGGCTGATTGACCTCGTGGGCAATCGAAGCGGTAAGCTCCCCCAAGGTCGTCACCCGCGCGACGTGCGCGAGCTCGGTTTGCGCTTCCTGCAACGCCCGCTCCGCTTGCTCGCCCCGCACCTCGGCGCTGACGTCGGTGGCGACTCCGCGGTAGCCGAGGAAGCTTCCGTCGGCGTCGAACACGGGCTTGCCGCTCACCGACACATATATTGATGAACCGTCCGGGGCGGCGGCTCGGTACCTGAAACCGCGGAACGGCTGATGCGCGTCCATCGTGGCAATGTGCGCGCGCCACTTCTCCGGCTCTTCGTCGCGGTCTGCTGCCAGCTCCCAGCGCCGCTTTCCAATGCGGTCCCCGATGAACCCCCACGTTGCCGCCGAACGAGTGAAACTCGTGAAGCGATGCTCGGAGTCACTTTCCCAGAACCAGTCGGAGGCAATCTCGGCGTAGTCGCGGAAGCGTTGTTCGCTCTCCCGCAGGGCCGCCTCGGCCTGTTTGCGGTCGGTGATTTGCCGTCCCAGGCCGCGGTAGCCGACGAAGCGCCCCGTCTCGTCGAACACCGGCAGCCCCGAGACGGACCAGTACCGCTTGCCGCCGTTGGGCCTAGGGCGCGCAAGCTCGAAATCGCGGAACGGCAAGTGGGCGTCGAGCGTCTCCCGATGCTTGCGCCAGGCCTCTTCGCCAGGCTCCAGGTGGGGTAGTTCCCAGCGCGTCTTACCGATACCGATGTCGGAGCCCGGCACCGGCGCGTCGGCAAGACCCTCGGCGAACTCCTGGCGGGTGAAGCGATGCTGCACGTCGCTCTCCCAGTACACGTCGAATGAGAATTGCACGAGGGTGCGGAAACGCTGCTCGCTCTCGCGCAGTGCTGCCTCGGCCTGTTTGCGCTCGGTGACGTCCCGCTGACGCATGACGACGGCCTGCACACTCGGCTCCGCGAGCAAGTTGACGATCACATTCTCAACCCAACGCGATGATCCATCCTTGTGCAGCAGCAGACGCTCTCCCGTGATCACGGAGCCCAGTTCCTGCACGGATCGAGTGAACCGCGTGACCGATGATTGACGATGGTCGGGATGAACAAGCTCGTATCCGTCTCGCCCGATCACCTCTTCCGGAGCGTAGCCCAGCACCCTTTCGACCGAGGGACTGGCATAGAGTATTGTCCCTTCCGCGCTCAGGAGGAGAACGATGTCATAGGCGTGCTCGATCAGCGCGCGGAAGCGCTTTTCGCTCGCCTGAACCGCCTGTTCCGCCCGCTTGCGCCGGATGAATTGGCCGATCTGGCTGCCGATCGCGGAGAGCGTAGCGAGCTCCTGCTCATCCGGTTCCCTGATCCTGCGACTGAAGAACTCGACAATCCCCAAGGCCTCCCCGCCAAGCAGGATCGGGCAAGCAAGGCCGGTGTGCAGCCCGGATCTGGCGGCGGCCGGGCCTCGGCGGAAACCGGGATCCTTTGCCACATCGGCGATCCAGAGCGATTGGCGTGTCTTCCAGACCTGCCCGGCGCGACCTTCACCGGGGGCGCAGGCGGATTTCTGGCTGGCCGCGTCGAATTCGGACACGTCGATACTCGATGCATGCCAGATACAATCGCAACGCAAGCGCTCAGGCTGCTGCTGACGCACGCTCCAGAGCGCGCCCCAATCCCAGTCCATCGCTTCGCAGATTGTCCGCAGCAAATGCGGGCTTGCCTCAGCGAGGCTGTCGGATTCGGCGAGAACGCGGGAGACGCCGGATTGAGCGGCCAGGCGCTGCTCTCCGCGCTTTTGGTCGCTGATGTCTTCGCATGCGATCAGGACGATCAGATTGCCATCGGATCGTCGTACCGCCTTCGCATTTTCGCGCACCCAGAGCAGCGTGCCATCCTTGCGGACCTTGCGGATTTCCCACTTGTTCTGCTGCCCGGCGGTCTGCACGCATAGCTGGAGATTCTTCCCGGCGGCGGCTTTGTCATCGGGAAAGAACACCTTCAGCACGGATTGGCCAACCAATTCGCTGACGCTGTAGCCCAGTTGCGCGGCGCCAAAGGTGTTGACGGCGAGCACGGTGCCGGCCGGATCGACCATGAAATACATGACGGGGCTATACTCAAACAGCTCCCGCCATTGCGCCTCCGCCTCTGCGGAGAAATGGAGTTGCCCCGAAGCCGTCATGTCACAAGGTTCTTCGAGTTGTTGCGGCATCGGAAATGCTCATCAACCCCTCAGAAGCTACCACATTCGTGCACGCGCGACATGGCTTTGCTGCCGAAGAGCTGCTCGAGATCCCGGAGGGAGGCCGGGTTTGCCGGTGGTGCGGTTTCGGGTAGATTGTTCAAGGGCAGAACATAGGCATGGTGACCCAGCGCAGTTCGTCAGCGAAACCGGTTGAGAGCGCGGAACGGCCGATCGTCTTCGTCGTGGATGACGACGCGTCGGTGCGTCAGGCGCTGGCGCGGCTTTTTCAGTCGGTGCAATTGCGGGCCGAAGCGTTTGCATCGCCGCAGGAGTTCTTGCAGAGCGAGCGCCCGAATGTTCCGAGCTGCCTCGTGCTCGACGTCCGGCTGCCGGGAGTGAGCGGTCTCGACTTCCAGGCCGAACTGGCGAAGGCGGATCTTCAAATCCCCATCGTGTTCATTACCGGGCATGGCGATATTCCCATGACCGTGCGGGCGATGAAGGCCGGTGCCGTCGATTTCCTCGCCAAGCCATTTCGCGATCAGGATCTTCTGGATGCCGTCACGGCCGCGATCCAGCGCGATGAAAAGCGCCGTGAACAGGAGAAAAGGCTCGCCGACCTGAAAGTGCATTACTCATCGCTTACCTCTCGCGAGCGCGAAATCATGGCATTGGTGGCGAGCGGGCTGATGAGCAAACAGATCGCAGCCCAAGTCGGGCTCAGCGAGATCACCGTGAAAGTGCATCGCAGTCACATCATGAAGAAAATGGAGGCGAGATCGGTGGCCGATCTGGTCAGGATGGCCGAAGCGCTGGGGATCAAACCCGAACATTGAGGCAGCTGTGGCGCCTAGCATTCCATTGAGAAAGGGTCCGTAGATCGGGTGCCGACCGGAAGCCGCCTGCGGGGATATCCTCCGCCACCCGGTCAAGTGTAGCTAGTTAACAGGGCTCGCCCTTCTCGAAACCTAAGTATAGTTCTCCCTCCGCAAATCCCGCCCTAAGTTATGTGTGAGGCGACGCCGTCGATGCCCCCGCCTTTTGGCCCGGGCCTCGAGAACAAGGTCAGGTGGTGTGGCAGAGGTCCCGGTAATCTCGATCGTCGACGACGACCCTTCGGTGCGTACCGCGACAGCACGGTTGCTCAGGTCGATGGGATTTTCTGTCTACGCGTTCGCTTCGGCACAGGAGTTCTTGTCCTCACCGCAATTGAGCGAAACCTCCTGCGTCATTGCCGATGTGCAGATGCCCGGCATGAGCGGCGTCGAGCTGCAGGAATATCTGATCGCTCACGATCATGGCATGCCGATCATTTTCATTACTGCCTTCCCGCATGAGCGCATTCGCGAGCGAGCCATGAAGGGCGGGGCAATCTGTTTCTTGAGCAAGCCGTTCGATGAACCGCAATTGCTCGAATGCGTGGAGCGGGCGCTCATGCGGCGCCAAAGCGCGGCTGGTCCGCGTGGCACCGAGTAGTCTGGACCGCACGCGGGCGATCCAGTAACCACAAGATTGTGCGTGGATTACTAGTAGCCCCGCTTTCACGGGGCATGACAGGCGAAGAACGAGACTCTATCTAAAGGCATCACACTTTTAGAAAGCGAAGGCGTTCAGGACCAGGGTGCACGTGAAGAGGGCACCCAAGATCAATCCAAACAACTGGGTAATCTTACGCTCGCTCATGTCCAGCCTCCAGTCTTATACCTTAAACCTAAGCGCCATGACTGGCGTCAGACGCCGCCCGGGGGCACGTAGCAAAAGACCTGTCCGCCCATCCCGATGAAGATGATCCCGTGTCCGGTCGGGTTTCCTTCGTCCCATTTGATCTTGTGGTTCGGGACGACAATCCGTTCTCCTAACTCACGGGGTGGGCGGCCGAGCGGGCCATCCGGCCGCTCGTCGGTGATGATGGCCACGTAGCGATCCCCGTCTACCTCGAAGCTGTCGGCCCAATAGGCGTCGGCTTCGCCACAGCACGACATGAACGGGGCGTCGGGCTGCATGAGGCTTTGAAACCACTTGCGCACCTGCGGCGCCTGGTTCTCCCACTGTCCAAGGTCCCGCGCCGCCGCCGGCGACGCCACAAACATGAACGCAATGATGATGCCGAGCATGGTTGCCTCTCCAGCCACGACTCTTGGGCTAGCCTGAGCCTCGGATATGTTGGTCGCCCGCGGATTTCGCTTGCGAGGAATTGCTGCGAATAGACCGGTTTTGCACCGATCGGCGTGCCGGGCGCGGTCTCGCCCAGGGCGCGTTCGCATCGCGTGGCACGCGGATCGAGCTGCGCCGCGAATCCCAAACCAAAGTATGAGCGTCGCAACCGCGGTATGGAGAGCAACAAACGCGAGTATGCGCGGCCAAAACCACAGAGTGACCTGCTCGAACCTTTGTACGATTGAGATGCTGGCGGGCGAGTGACCTAATCGCTGTCGAGGGCCGGGGCTTGTTCTCGGCAGGAGGCGACACATGAATATGAAATTCGTCTTGGTGAATGGCAGGAGGCCACGTCCCGAGAGTTTCTGCGCGTTGTGCTGCGAGCCAATCAGCGAAAACTATCTGCGAGAGCGTGCCACGCGTCTCTCCTACTGCAGTTACGAGTGCTACCTCGGTCACTGCAAGCTCTCCTTCTCACACCTCGAAGAGCGTGCGAGGGCGTCATGACCATCCAGGAAGATGTGCGCCCCGTGCGGGCTGTGGCGCGGCCGCGTCAAGCCTGTGATCATTGCGGCGGGCCATTCGGGATGGTGACCCACCGTTGGTGGGGCAGCAAGTTCTGCAAACGCAGGTGCAAAGACGCATACCTTCGCGAAATCATGCTGGACCGGGATACGGTCCATCGCTGGTGCGGCTTGCTACGCGTGATCTCGCGAAGTCGATCGTCGCTGCAACGCACGGGAAGCCGTGTTGCGCCGGCGTAGCGTTGGCGCACTCGACGCTTTTGCTTTACCCCGAATCCGCACACTGTTCGCATCCTCTTTGCCGTCATTTGGTTGGCGCTTGAACGCATTCGGTTCGGAGATCGGGCCGGAACGAGATAGTATGGAGCCCTCGAAATGACCGCATAGGGAGCCATCAAGATGACCGCAGCGAGGCCGGAGCGTCCGACGGGATATGGTTTGTTGCACGATCCGCGCCTCAACAAAGGGACGGCGTTCACCGAGGGGGAGCGCCGCGCTTGGGGTCTCGAAGGTCTGCTGCCGCCTGCCGTCACCACGATGGCGCTGCAGGTGGCGCGCCGGCACGCCGAGATCGCCAGTCTCGAGAACGATCTGCAGAAGTACCTCGTGCTCTCTGATCTGCAGGCACGCAACGAGACGCTCTATTACGCGGTGCTGATGTCGGACCCCGCCACCTACATGCCGCTCGTCTATACGCCCACGGTCGGGGAGGCGTGCCAGAAGTTCGCTCATATCTTCCGGGCGCCGCGCGGAATCTATCTGCCGATCAGCGCGCGCGGCCGGCTGAAGGAGCTGCTTTCCAATTGGCCGGAACAGGACGTGCGCTTCATTGTCGTCACCGACGGCGAGCGCATTCTCGGTCTCGGCGATCTCGGCGCCGGCGGGATGGGAATCCCGATCGGCAAGCTCTCGCTTTATACCGCCTGCGCCGGCGTGCCGCCGCAATATTGCCTGCCCATCGTCCTCGACGTTGGCACCAACAATCAGGTCTTGCTCGACGACCCGCTCTATCAGGGCCTGCGCCAGCACCGCGTGCGGGGCGAAGACTATCTGGCGTTTGTCGACGATTTCGTCGCGGCGGCGGACCAGCTCTACGCCAAATGCTGCATCCAGTGGGAGGACTTCGCCAATTTCAACGCGGTCCCGATTCTGGCGCGTTATCGCGACAAGATCTGCACCTTCAACGACGACATCCAGGGCACCGCCGGCGTCGCGTTGGCCGGCATCTACGGCGCGTTGCGCCTCACCGGAGGAAACCTCTCCGAGCAACGCTTCCTGTTCCTCGGCGCGGGCTCGGCCGCAACCGGCATCGCCGAGCTGATCAGCCTCGCCATGGAGCAGGAGGGCATGGATCCCGCCGCGGCGCGGCGGCGCAATGCGCTGTTTGACATCAATGGCCTGCTGGTGACCTCGCGCACCGACCTTGCCGATTTTCAGAAGCCGTTCGCGCAGGAGCATCCCCCGGTCTCCACCTTTGTCGAGGCGGTCGAGGCGCTGCGGCCGACCGGCATCATCGGCGTCAGCACCGTGCCGAAACTGTTCAGCCGCGAGGTGATCGAGGCGATGGCGAGGATCAACAAGCGCCCGATCATCTTTCCTTATTCGAACCCGACCTCGCGCTCGGAATGCACGGCCGAGGAGGCCTACAAGTGGTCCGAGGGTCGCGCCGTTTTCGCCAGCGGCAGTCCATTCCCGCCGGTCGAGATCGACGGCCGCCGCTTCATCCCGGGCCAGGGGAATAATGTCTACATCTTCCCGGCCATGGGCATGGCGGTGTTTGCCACCGAGGCGACGCGCGTGACCGAGGAAATGTTCATCGTCGCAGCGCAAGCGGTCGCCGAGCAGGTCACCGAGGAGAACCTCGCGATGGGACTGATCTACCCGCCGCAGAGCCGCATCCTCGAGGCATCGCTCCATGTGGCCGAACGGATCGCCGCCTGCATTTTCGAGAAGGGGCTGGCACGGGTGCCGCGGCCGGACGATGTCGGCGCGCTGGTCCGCGCCCGCGCCTACCGTCCGGTCTACGCGCAGTGAAGCGAACGGCGGAAGTGGTGCAGCGTCAGGCTGCCAATGCGAGCGAGAGGCTCGGTCTGCTCCCTCCCCCGCTTGCGGGGGAGGGTTGGGGAGGGGGTGACTTAAAATGATCTATCATGTTGCATGCCCCCTCCCTGTCCCTCCAGCCGAAGTCGGATGTTTCCGACTTCGGCCAATCAACAAAGCGGCTGAACTCGGGTAAACCCGAGTTCAGCTGCATGCGGGGGAGGGGACGATAACCGCTCTTCCAACGTCATGGGAGCGTCCCGCCATCGGCGGCTTCGCGCGCGGCGAATTCAGCATTGCAGCGGCGCAGACCGCCCGCGCCGGGGTGAACGCTGCTCAACGCGCCGCCTTGGCCGTTGCGTCGGTGGCCACGTAGGGCTTCACCATTTTCTTCGGATCGACGACGCGATCGAATTCTTCCTCGGTGACGAAGCCCAGTTGCAACGCCGCCTCCTTCAGCGTGAGGTCGTTGTCCATGGCGTGATGGGCGATCTTCGCCGCTTTGTCGTAGCCAATGACCGGCGCCAGAGCCGTCACCAGCATCAGCGAACGCTCGACGTATTCGTTGATCTTCTTGAGATTGGGCTTGGTGCCCTCGACCAGGAACTTGCGGAAGTTGACGCAGCCATCGCTCATGAGGACGATGGAATTGATGACGTTGAAGATGACCAGCGGCTTGTAGACGTTCATTTCGAGGTAGCCGCCGGCGCCGCCAAAGCCCACGGCGACGTCGTTGCCCATCACCTGCACGGCGATCATCGTGAGCGCTTCGCACTGGGTCGGATTGACCTTGCCCGGCATGATCGAGGAGCCCGGCTCATTCTCAGGTATCTCCAATTCAGCGAAGCCCGCGCGTGGTCCGCACGACATCAGGCGAATGTCATTGGCAATCTTGTAGAGCGACACCGCGAGCGTGCGAAGCGTGCCGGACAGTTGCACCAGCGCGTCGTGGGAGCCCTGCACGGTGAATTTGTTGGGCGCGGTCACGAACGGCAGCCCGGTGAGCTTGGCGATTTCGGCCGCCACCGCTTCGGCAAAGCCCGGCGCCGAGTTGATGCCCGTTCCCACGGCCGTACCGCCCAATGCCAAGCGGTACACCCCTTGCAGGGCCGCTTCGATCCGCTCGAGATCATCCGACAACATGCCGGCATAGCCGGACCATTCCTGCCCCAATGTCAGCGGGGTGGCGTCCTGCATGTGCGTGCGCCCGATCTTGACGATGTCGTTCCACTCTCGCGCCTTGGCGTCGATCGCATCGCGCAGCGCGGCGACCGCGGGAACGAGGCGCTGCTTCACGTTGAGAGCGGCCGCGATATACATGGCTGATGGAAACGAGTCGTTCGACGACTGCGCCGTGTTGACATGATCGTTGGGATGAACCGGCGCCTTGCTCCCAAGCGGCGTGCCGGCAAGCTGGCTGCAGCGGTTGGAGATCACTTCATTGACGTTCATGTTGAACTGGGTGCCGCTGCCCGTCATCCAGACGTGCAGGGGAAACATGTCGTGGTGCTTGCCGGCGAGGATTTCATCGCAGACCTGCACGATCAATTTGTAGCGCGCATCATCGAGCCGCTTGCTGGCGTGATTGGCAGTGGCCGCGGCTTTCTTCAAGATGGCGTAGGCAGTGATCATTTCGCGCGGCATCAAGTCCCGGCCGATGCTGAAATGCTCGAGCGAGCGCTGGGTCTGCGCGCCCCACAGCTTGTCCGCCGGCACCTCGACCACGCCGAGGCTATCGCTTTCTTTTCTCGTGTCGGCCATGGGATTGCTCCTTCGACGCAAGCTTAAGTTATGGAAAGGCGGGGTCAATTGCCTCGGTGCCGCCCAAAACGTGCTGCCTCACCAGCGAGGGATCGCGTGGCTTGCGGTCGTCGGAGGATGGATTGTCTGGGTCGGCTTGCGCCGATCGGCACTATTGGACGGATGGATGTCGTGCGCTTGATTACTGTTGCGCCGTGAAGACGATTTTGCCGTCGGTTACCGAGGGCCTTCTCGCGTCCGGCCGTTGATCAACCCGCTTTTTTTCCGACATCTTGATGAAAAGACCAGGCAAAATCATCCTGCGGACCGCAAGGTTCTCCAAGCACGATATCTGTCTTTATCGCTACATGGCGAATCTCTGATCGAGGACGCTGCACTGTGCCGGCGCATGCGCGCCGATACTCCCCCTATACTGTACCTGGAAAACGTTCGAACATTGATCTGATGCGGGGGACCTGCGCAGCCTTTGCGCGTTGAGCGCGAGAAAAGGGAAATGAGCCATGGCACAAAGGGTAGCGGATCAATTTGCCGACATTCTCGTCGCGGCGGGGGTCAAGCGGATTTACGGCATCGTCGGCGACAGTCTCAACGGGCTGACCGACGCGCTGCGCAGCCAGGGCAAGATCGAATGGATTCATGTCCGGCACGAGGAGGTGGCAGCGTTCGCCGCCGGCGCCGAGGCGCACCTCACGGGCGAGCTCGCGGTTTGCGCCGGCAGCTGCGGACCTGGCAACCTGCATCTCATCAATGGTCTGTTCGACTGCCACCGCTCGCGCGTGCCGGTGCTGGCGATCGCGGCCCAGATCCCGTCGGCGGAAATCGCCTCCGGTTATTTCCAGGAGACGCATCCGGAGCAGCTGTTCAAGGAGTGCAGCCATTTTTGCGAGCTGGTCTCCAGCGCCAACCAGATGCCGCGCACTCTGGAGATGGCGATTCACGCGGCGGTGGCGAAGCGCGGTGTCGCGGTGGTCGTCATCCCCGGCGACGTCGCGCTTCAGGCGGCGGCGGAGGCGCCGGTGCCGAAGCCGGCGGGCCTATTGCCGGCGCAGCCCAAGATGGCGCCGGCGGAGGCCGATCTCGACCGGCTGGCCGCGCTTCTCAACGGCGACGGCCGCGTGACGATGCTATGCGGCTCGGGGTGCCAAGGCGCCCACGCGCAACTCATCGCGCTCGCCCAATCCCTGAAGGCTCCGATCGTCCATGCCCTCAAAGGCAAGGAACACGTCGAGTGGGACAACCCTTATGACGTCGGGATGACCGGGCTGATTGGGTTTTCCTCGGGCTACTACGCCATGCTCGATTGCGACGTGCTGCTCATGCTCGGGACGGATTTTCCCTATCGGCAATTCTATCCGCGCGGCGGTGGCGTACGCATCGCGCAAGTCGATCAACGCGGCGAAGTGATCGGGCGGCGCGCGCCGGTCGACGTGGGCGTGGTGGGCGACGTGCGGGAAACGATCGAGGCGCTGCTGCCGCGGCTCAAGGAGAAGGGCGATGGGCGACACCTCGAGCAGGCGCGCGAGCACTATCGCAAGGCGCGCAAAGGCCTCGACGAGCTCGCGGTCGGGCGCGCCGGCAAGCCGCCGATCCATCCCCAGCAAGTGGCCAAGGCGATCAGCGATCATGCCGCCGATGACGCGGTGTTCACCTGCGACGTCGGCCTGCCCAC